>Ga0214917_10001058_pt1 | contig 35930 bp, 29 predicted proteins | sample LL_1208_BB_MetaG_FD_177983 | JGI IMG/M metagenome (GOLD analysis project Ga0214917, IMG submission 177983) | Freshwater microbial communities from Lake Lanier, Atlanta, Georgia, United States - LL_1208_BB | ecosystem: Environmental > Aquatic > Freshwater > Lake | place: USA: Georgia | collected... | reverse complement strand
GATCGCCTGCAGGATCGTCGAATCGGGCTCCAGGATGTCCACCGTCGTCGGCAAATTCTTCTCGTAGTCCTCGCGAAATACGCCAGGATTCAGCGTTACGATCGTTTCATGGATCGCGCGGGTCTCCGCCGGCTGCCGGACCGTGACCGACGCGACCCGTCCCACGGCCCGCGACGCCAGCGACGAGCCCGCGTGCGGGGTGGCGATGAACACCACCCGCTTCACGAACGGCAGCGGCTTGAAGAAGTAGGCTCGGCCGACGAGCGGACGCAAGTCGGGCGGGATCTGCACCTCGTCGAACGGCCGCGTGGCGATCGCGTCCCACAGCGCGGTGCCCGAATCAACGACCATCAGCTTGGCGTGGAGCCCACCCATGCTGTGCCCCACGAGCACCATGTTTTGGACCGCGCGGTCGGTGCCCCGGGGATCGAGGGCTTGCATCGCCTGCTGCAGGTCACGGCGCAGCACCGCCGCCGACTGCAGAAACGCGGCGCCGGTCGGATAGTGGTAGACCCACGGCTCGAACCGCCGATGAAAGGTCGGCCAGGTGCGCAACTCGTTGAGCAGGTCGAACCACGTGCCCTCGTCGCTCGCCAGGCCGTGGATGAACACCACCGGGATCCTGCCTGGCTGATGGGGCTCGAGAAACTCGAGTCGCGGCTGCGTGTCGCCCCGACCGTAGGGCTGGATGAAGCCCGTCAGCCCCGCCTGCGGCGTGCCTTCGAGCACGTCCAAGAGCGGCGCCGTGAGGTCGGCGGCCAAGAGCGGCCGGGCCTGGCCGATGTGCACCGCGGCGATCTCCACGGGATTCGCGAGGTCGAGGATCGCCGGGGCGTGGTCGCGGGCGAGCGGGCCGGCGAACGTCTGCAGAAATGTCTCGTCGCCGGGCATCTTGAACCGCAGCACGGCGGTCGCCGCGAGCGACTGCCGGTCTGGGGCGAACGCCCGCTCCGGTGTCCCGGCCGCAGCCCGCTTCACGCGCACGACGACGGGCAGGCCGAACCCGACGCGGCAGTGATGCCGCGTGATCCGTGAGTCACCCGGCGGCGGCGTGGCGACGATCTTCTCGATGACCGCGGCATCGATCGGCAGGCCGCGAGTCTGGATCGGCACGACGACCTGCTTCCACGAAGGCCCGAGCACGAGCCCCTGCTCCGTCAGCCGGCCACTCGCGCAGGCCGTCTCGAGCAGCCCCTCGAGGGCGGCGGCGTAGAGTTCGCCCGCTTCGCAGAGAATCTCGCGCGATCCGGGGCAGGTCCAGACGGCGTTCCATGCCGCTTCCGTGGCGGCATAGAACAGGTCGACGGCATGCGGATCGTTCTTCTCGGCGAGCTTCGCCGCCGCCGTGCCCCAGTCACGCGCCTGCTTCACGTGGCCATGGGCCACGACGAGAGGGTCGGGCTGTTCGCGCGCGAACAAGCCGCCCCCGGCAGGCGCCGCCGGCGCGACGGCAGGCAGCCACGCCACGATCGCGCAGCCGACGAGCACGGCCCCACACGCTGTCATGCCTCTCATGCGCGCTTTTCCTGTGACAGGTATCGGAGCCACCGCCCAGAGACCCGTCTTGCATGAAGCGCTCTGCGGAAAGCATGCCGACCTTGCCGAGATTGCCGGCAGCCTGCACAAGGCCGGCAAGCTGTGCGGGCTCAACCGCCGTCAGCGCTCGACGCACAGCGCCAGGCGGCTCGTGAACGTCCACATGGGATTCCAATACTGCTCGCGTGCCTCGCGGGCGAGGTCTGCCGACTCCACGACGTAGCCGAACTCCTGCAGGTTGTGCGGATAGAGATTGTCGGAGCCGATATGAAACGCCCGGTCGTCCACCATCCAGAACTTGGCGTGGTTGATGATCTTGAGCTGTGTGCCGTCGTGCTGCCAGCGGTCGCCGTGTGAGGAGAACCGCAGCGGCGCGAGTTGCATGCTACCCGTCATGCGCCGGTCGCCGATCACGCGCCGCATCTCGGCGACGATGTCGGCGAGCGTCGTGCCGAAGGAGTATGGCCCGCCTGCGGCCGTCTTCGCGCCCGGCTCGCTGAGCACCATCTGCACGGTGACGCTCCGGGCGGGATCGGTGAGCACGTCGGCGAGGGCGGCCACGACATCGGCCGACCAGAAGTTGACCCCGTCCCACTGGAAGCCGAAATCCATCTGGCTGATCCGGATGCTCGCCCGCGCCTGCCGAAACACGATCGCCGCGACCGTCGCGCCCACGTTCGCGCCCCGTGGATCGGCGCTCACGCCCGCGCCGAGGCGGCCGATCGCCAGAACGGGAGTCGCTCCCTCCACCGGTGCGGCGAGGGCGACCGGCGGTGGCGGCCCTGCCGGCTCGATGCGGCCGCCGGCCCAGCGGATCGCGTGCAGGCTGCCGATCTCGGAGGGCGTCGCGAGCTGCCGGCCCGCCCAGGCCCAGAGCAGGTCGAGAAAGGCATGGGCCTCGCCGGCGGCCGGGCCCGTGACGCGCATCGAGAGATCGTGCACCGGCGCGAAGCCGAGGTAGTCGGCGTGCCAGAGGTTGTGGCCTCCGACGAGCGCCTCGCGGCCGTCGGCCGCCACGATCTTGGCATGGTTCCACGATGGTCTCTTTTGGTCGTCCGAGGTTTCCATCCGGCAGGCGTGCAGCCGAATCGCCGTATCGGCAGGCAGATCGGCCGCGAGGTCGCGGATCGTCGCCTCGAAATCAGCGTCGGTCTGTGCCACGAACCGATGGCGTCCATACAGCACGCGGACCGTGAGCGGATGGCCGCGGCGGGCGGCCCGCGCAAGCCCACGGCGGACAGCCGCCGCGAACTCGCCGGAGGCAAACGGCTCGAGTGACGCGATGTCGATCAGCCGTTCGGCGCCCGCGATGATCTCCTCGATCGCGGCGAGCAAGCGGCCGCTGGCGGCGGGCAGCGGGGCCGTACCTCCGGCGGCAAGCCAATACGAGTTGTCGGCGGGATCATGCCCCCAGAGTTCCGGCGTTTGCAGCAGTTCAAACCGATCGAGCGTGGTCCGCGAGAGGAGCCCGGGCAGGCCGCCGTCGGGCGGCGCACCGAGCGTGGCAACGCAGCCGAGTATGATCGTCGCGCTCATCGATGTCCTTTCGCGTTTCGGAACCCGCGTTGAGCCTACCGTCTCGGCCCCCACATGACACTCGAGCGTCCGACCGGCACGATCTTCTTCATCCTCATGGCAGTGCTCACCGACATGATCGCCGTGGGCGTGATCATGCAGGTGCTCCCGGCGCTCGGGAGAGGTTTTTCCGCGTCGAAGGCCGACAACGCCTTCTGGTACGGGTTCGTCGCCAGCAGTTTCGGCGCGGTCGCTCGCGCTGCTCGTGGCCCTCCGGTTCGCGAGCGGCTTCTCGCAGTCGAACGTAGCCATCGCCCAGGCGGCGGCCGCCGACGTGACCGAGCCCGCCCAGCGCGGCCAGCGGTTCAGCCGATGGTGGTGACGACCTGCTGGAGGTAGCGGACGAGGTCGGGCGCGAGCCCCCCGGCCGCGATGGCTGCGTCGACCTGCCGACGGAGGGCCTCGACGCACTCCACCGGCGTGGCATCGTCGGGGAGATCGATGACCGCGTCGATCGCGACGTGGGAATCTCCCGTCAGATAGCGGAACAGCTGCGCGATCGAGGCCAGCCTGGCGTCGCCCGTCCGGGCCGCCGTGTCCCCGAGCAGCGAGCCCGTGAGGGACGTGTTCAGCGCCAGCCGCCGCTGGACCTCGGCGGCGGTGGCCGCGCGGAACCCCGGCTCCTGCTTTAGCGACTCGAACCGTTCGGCATCGATCACCAGCACGTCGAGGCGATTGGGCTCACGGGAGAGCACCGTGGCCACGGCTGGTTGGCCGCGCCACATGCCGATCTCGCCGAGCACGATCGGCGCGGCGAGCGTGGCCACCTGCCGGGTCTCCGCCCCGGCCTCCGCGCGCCGCAGCACCACGAGTGGCGCCGTGGCGGAGAGCACGACATACATCTCCCCCAGCGACTCGCCTTGGCGGATGAGCAACGCGCCGGCGGCCAAGTCGATCGTCCGGCGCTCGAGCGGGCGATCGTCTTCGCCAGCGGCGTCGAGCGCGTGCAGGAGGATCGCGCCGATGAGCCGATCGTCGGTGCTGTCGGACGCAGCCTGCTCGTAGGCCCGGCGGAGCGCGGCCACGTCGGGGCGGTTCCAGACGGCCTCACGGGCGGCGGAGCGGGCCCGGATGGCCTCGATCGGCTTCCGGACGCGGAGCCGCCGCACCCACTCCTCCCGCTGCGCCTCGAGGTCGGCACCGGTGCCACCCGGGAAAAGATACGCGGCCGTCTCCGGATCGAAGTGGCGTCGAATGTGTCTGGCCACGGTTTCGTCGGCGAGAGACGCCGTGACCGGCACGATCCGGCGGGCGATCTCGCGGCCCATCCGCTGCACCCTTGCCGATGCGGGCCGCTCGCGGAGATGGCGATCGTAAGCATCGCGAAACCGCTCGTGCGCGGCGAGGTCGCGGGGAACGCGCCGCAGGCCGGTGAGCCCGGCGATCTGGTAGAGAACCGTGCACACCGGTTCGCTGAGCGCGCGACCCCGCGGGCTGTCGGGGGGCAGGCCGCAGGCGGCCATGCCGCGGCGAATCGCCTCGATGAAAGCGGTGGCGACGTAGGCATAGTCGGCCTCGTAGCCGTCGATCACGCGGTAGCCGCCGTCTGCATCCGCCACCACCACGCCGGCGATGTGGTGCCGCAGGTTGACGACCCGGACGATTTCGCGGAACTCGGCCGACGACCGTGGCAGGAGGAATCCACCTCCAAAAAATTCGCGGGTTCCCTGGATGCGCTCGCCAGCGCGAAACAGACCCTCGTTGCGATACGACGTCGCGACGATCGAGCTGACGAGGAGCGTACGGTAGATGCCCGCCCAGGCGAAGCCGAGGGCATCGGCCACGAACCACCCGCGATGCACGCACAGATTGCGGAGCGTGCAGAACCGCCAGGCCAGCGCGCGGCCGGCAACCCGCCGGATGGCGTTCCACTCTTCGTCCGTGAGCGAGGGAAGCGGGACGATGTCCTCAGGGGCGAGGAATTTCTCGAGCGTACCGGAGAGAGCACGATTCGAAGCGGAGGGAACTGTCTTCATTCACACGAGCGGGGATTGTGCGATACGATCGGTCGACGACGAGTCTTCCCTCGGTGAAACGACCAACTCAGGGATTGTGATCGAAGGTCGTCCCGTGGTGCAACGCGACAAGAAAGGTTTTGGATGCCAAGCATCCTTACGCGGCTGATCGGCGGCGATCTGGCCGCGCTCACCGCGGATCCTCTCGGGGAGTTCGTTCGCCGCTCGCGCCTGGGGGGCGTGGTGCCGCTGAAGATTGGGGTCGCGCGGGGGCACCTCGTCTCCGATCCGGCGCTCGTCCGGCACGTGCTGCTCGACAACATCGACAATTACGACAAGCACACGCCCGCCTTCGACGCCGTTCGCGTCGTGCTCGGCAACGGGATGCTCACGAGCGGCGGCAGTTTCTGGAAGCGGCAGCGGCGGATCTCCCAGCCCGCCTTCCATGGCGAAAGTGTCCACCACTTCGCCCCGATCATGTCGCGGCTCGCGTCCGAGACGGCCGATGCGTGGAGCCGGGCTGCGGCGGCCGGGGAGCCGGTCGACGCCTGCACCGACATGATGAAGGTTACGCTGCGCATCGTGGCGGAGACCCTCTTCGGCGACGACCTCGCGGAGAGCGCAGCCGAGGTCAACCGCGTGTTCCCGGTGATCCTCGCCTGCCTCGCCGCGCGGGTGTCGTCGCCGATCCGGCCACCGCTGTGGCTGCCGACCGCCACCAACTGGCGGCTGCGGCCGGCGCTGCAGTCGCTCAATTCGATCGTGGAGGGGCTGATCGCCACGAAGCGTCGCCGGCTCGCGGTGAGAAGCGGGCCGCAGGGCGGGCATCGTGACCTGCTCACGATCCTGATGCTCGCGCGTGACGCCGAGACGGGCGAGGCGATGGGCGATGCGCAGCTTCGTGACGAGGTGATGACGCTCATGATCGCAGGCCACGAGACGACGGCCAACGCACTCTCGTGGTTGTGGTACCTGCTCGACCGCCACCCCGACGAGCAGGAGCGGCTGCGGGCTGAAATCATTGCCGCTACCGGCGGCAGCGCACCCACCGTGGACGATCTGCCGCGCTTGCCGCGGCTGAAAGCTGTGATCCAGGAAACGCTGCGACTCTACCCGCCCGTGTGGATGTTCGACCGCCGGGCGCTCGGCCCCGACGACCTCACGGGCACGAAGGTGGCCAGGGGCGACCTCGTGATCTTCTGCCCCTACGCGATCCACCGGCTGCCGGACCTGTGGAGCGACCCCGAGGCGTTTCGTCCCGAACGGTTCGAGGCGGGCCGCGAGGAGCAGAAGAACAAGTTCGCCTATCTGCCGTTTAGCGCAGGCCCGCGGACGTGCATCGGCAACAGCTTCGCGATGATCGAGTCGCAGATCATCGTGGGTACGCTTCTGTCGCGATTCCGCGCCCGGCTCGCCGATCCGGCCCCGATCACTCCCCGGCCGCGGGTCACGCTCCGCACGTCACGGCCGGTCACGTTGCGACTGGAGCAGGCGCCGCTCGCCTGACACCCGCAGCATGCATATCGGCCTCGCCTGCCCCGAACTCTCCGGGCACTTGAACCCGATGACGACGCTCGGCCGCGAGCTCGTGCGGCGCGGTCACCGCGTGACGCTCGTGGCCCGCCCCGATGGCGAGGCGAAGGCCGTTGCGGCGGGGCTCGGGTTTGCCGCCATCGGTGCGGCGGAGTTCCCGCGTGGGGCCATCGCAGCGCAGGCCGCAGCGCTCGGTCGAATGACGGCAGGCAAGGCGCTTCGCTGCACGATCGACATGATGCGGCTGGCCGCCGAGGTCACGCTCCGCGACATGCCGGCCGTGATCCGCGAGCACGGCATCGAGGGGCTGCTCGTCGATCAGGTCAATCCGGCCGCCGGCACGGTGGCCGAGATCGCCGGCCTGCCGTTCGTGAAGGTGGCGAACGCGCTCGCGCTCAATCGCGATTCAGCCTGCCCGCCGGCCGTGCTCTCCTGGCGGTACCGGCCCGGCCCGCTCGGCCGGCTGCGCAACGCCGCGGGCAATTGGTTTCTCCACCGCGTGACGGCGCCCGTCCGGGACGCGATCAACGCCCACCGCGTGCGGCACGGGCTCGCGCCACGGCTTCGCGAGGAGGCGCCCGCGTTCCTCGCCGAGATCGCTCAGCAGCCGGCCTTCTTCGATTTCCCGCGGGCGCGGCCCGAGCCGCTGCTGCATTTCACGGGGCCATGGCACGCGGCTGCCGGCGGCGGCGACGTGCCGTTTCCCTGGGAGCGGCTCGACGGGCGGCCGCTCGTCTATGCGTCGCTCGGCACGCTGCAGAACCGGCTCACAGATATGTTCACGACGATCGCCGCGGCCATCGCGCCGCTCGATGTGCAGCTCGTGATCTCGCTCGGGGCCGCCGATCAGGATGCCCCGTCGCTCGCGGCACGCTGTGCCGGCAACCCGATCGTCGTGCCGGTCGCGCCGCAGCTGCAGCTGCTCGACCGGGCGACGCTCGCCATCACCCACGCTGGTCTCAACACGGCGCTCGAGGCACTCGCCCGCGGCGTGCCGATGGTGGCGATTCCGATCACGAACGACCAGCCGGGTGTCGCCCGCCGGCTCGAGTGGCTCGGCGTCGCGGAAGTCGTGCTGCCCCGGCAGGCGACGGCAGGCCGCATGCGCGGGGCCGTCGCACGGGTGCTCGGTGATCCGGGCTACCGCACGCGGGCCCGGGCGCGGGCCGCGGAGATCGCACGCCTCGATGGCCTGGTCCGGGCGGCCGACATCGTGGAAGAGGCATTTGGTACCAATGCCCCGGTGTTCGCCTGACACCTAACCGTTCGTCGGTCGCCGCGGACCGTTGAGGATCCGGCCGATGATCGTGGGGCGGACACACCACGCGTAGGATACGAGCAGCACGGCCGTCACCGCCACGAGGATGAGGAGAAACTTCACGACGCCCGGGAGCGGCCACTCGCGGACGGCGATCTGTGCCGCGAGCACCAGCGGCACGTGGGCGAGATACATCCAGTACGACGCATCGGCCAGCCAGGCGAGCCTCGCACTCGGACGGGGAAAGCACCGGTGGAAGAGGCCGATCAGGGCGAGCGACATCGCCCAGGCGTAGGCCGGCTGGAGCAGGATCGTGGCGGGCCGCACTGCGACCGTGGCCAATCCGGCAATGAGGCATGCCGCCGCCACCGGCAGCAAAAATGGCCAGTGGGCCCCGAGCCGCGTCCCCATGCCCTCGGCCGCGAACGTGGCCGCGCCGAAGAAGTAGAAACAGCCGTAGAAGGCGAGGAGGTGGGGCTGCGGCAGCAGGCCGAACGACGTGTCGGGACCGAAGAAGCCCGTCAGCGCCTGCCCGGTGAACAGCTGCGGGAGGATCGACAGCGGCACGAGCCACCAGCGGTGGCGGCCGCTCGGCAGCAGCCCGAGCCGAGCCAGCCCTGCGAACGCCGCCACGAGCCAGCACAGAAACCAGAGGAACCAGAGATGGTCGAAGACGTCGGTGTCGACGAGGTGAAACGGCTCGCCGCCCAGCCGGACCTGGAAGCGATCCGACCCCAGAAAGGCCCAGTAGGCGAGCACGGCGCGATCGAGCGGCCCGGCCACCGTCATCTCGATGTCGCCGAGCAGCGGCCCGATCCGCCTGCGACCGCGGGCGACCTCGTCGACCGTGAGCGGCGGCAGGCCCATGAGCGGGGCATAGCCTGCCGCCAGCGCTGGGGAGATGAGCATCATCGCGCGGCTGGTGCGGCCCGAGCTGTTGGGGAGCAGGGGGTCGGCCCCGTGCTCGAGCAGTTCGGCCACGCCCTCGTCGCGTCCGAAGGCCACGGCGGTGTTGAGCGGGGTGTCGCCGAGCTTGCTTTGAATGTTGGCCTCCGCTCCGGCGTCGATCACTGCCTCGACGATCGCGGGCTTGTTGGAGCAGGCGGCCCACGTGAGCATGCGCCAGCGAAAGACGGCGTCGCGACGCTCGACATCGGCCGCGCCCGTGAATCGCCTGCGGACGGCGTCGACGTCGCCCGCGTCCATCTCGGCGATCGCCGGCTCGGGCCGGGAGGAGCGGATGGCGTAGCGTTGCAGCAGGCCGTCGAGCGGGCCGATCGTGGCCATGGCGAGCACGAGGGGCACGACGATCCGCGCGAACCGTTGCCGGAGCAGGCAGCCGAGCCCGCGGCGGTCGTAGACGAGCATCGTGAAGTAGCCGCTGAGCAGAAAGAAGAGCGGCATCCGGAAGCCGTGGATCGCGAGAAACAGGACCGCCAGTAGGCTCGTCGGCCGCGTATCGTGCACGGGCCACGGCGCCTGGTGGAAGGCGAGGCTCGCATGGACGACGATCCCGAGAGCCATCGCGAACCCGCGGAGGGCGTCAAGATCGCTGCGGCGCTGGGTCATGGCGTGGCTCGGGCGGGCCCGCTCGGTGTCGCGGGCCAGAAACGGATATGTTGTGACCGGTTCGCCTTCCCGTGACCAGTCTCGTCGCCATGCCCACGCCCGTCGTACTCGTCACCGGGGCCTCGTCCGGGATCGGCCGTGCCACCGTGGCGGCCTGCGCGGCGCGGGGCTGGAGCGTGGCCGCGACCATGCGGCAGCCGGATGCCGCCGGCGACCTCGCGGCCCTCCCCGGCGTGTGCTTGCTGCCGCTCGACGTCACGAGCCCGGGGAGCGTCGAGTCGGCGGTGGCGGCCGTGGTGACGCGGTTCGGACGTCTCGACGCGGTCGTCAACAACGCCGGCTACGCGGTCAATGGCGTGTTCGAGGGAATGGACGACGCGACGATCCGCCGGCAGTTCGAGACCAACGTATTCGGCCTGATGCGGGTCACGCGAGCCACCATCCCGGTGATGCGGCGGCAGGGCGGCGGCACGCTCGTGCAGGTGTCGTCGATGGGGGGCCGGGTCACGTTTCCGCTCTACAGCGTCTACCATGCGACGAAGTGGGCCGTGGAGGGCTTCAGCGAGTCGCTGGCGTTCGAATTGCGGCCGTTCGGCATCCGGATGCGGCTCATCGAGCCTGGGGCGATCCGCACGGACTTCTACGGCCGGAGCCGGGAGCCGATCGCGGGTCCGCCCGAGGCCGGTTACGACAACCTCGTGGCCCAGTGCGAGGCGATCTCGCTGGCGGGCGGTCGCGGCGGCAGCCCGCCCGAAGTGGTGGCCGCCATGATCGTGCGCGCGATCACCGATCGGGGCTGGCGGCTGCGCTATCCGGTGGCGGCCCCGGCTCCGCTGCTCATGCGGCTGCGGAAACTGCTCCCGGAGCAATGGTTTCTCCGGCTGATCCGCCACCGCTATCGGATCGACGCCCCGCTCACGCCTTCGCAGCGTGCTCTTCGGCGACCAATTCGAGGTCGGAAGCGAGGTACTTCACCGTCGCATTCGGGGCGAGGTTGAAGTACACGCGGCCGTCGGTCTGCCAGCGGGTGCCGTCGTACAGAAACTCCGCCGTCGCCGCCCGCACGTTCGCCACGGCCTCGACCTCCTCCATGCCGCCCCCCTCGACGGCCTCGAAACTGACCTCGATCGCGACGAGTGCCTTGAGCCCGCCCGACCGCCGATCGCGGGCGTAGACCACGTCGTCGTCGAACTCGACGTCGGTCCACCGCAGGCCGCGCGGTTTGCCGCTCTGGCTGGCCCGCTCGATGAACTTCGCCTCCAGTTGCTCGCGCTGGCGGTGGAAGTCTCGCTGGGCGCGGGCGAGCCGCTCGGCCCGCCGGGCCGCGCGGATCGGTCGCAGGGCCAGGGCCGTCGCCGTGCCGGCAACCGCGGCGACGACGAGCGTCGCGATCAGGTACAACGCGGATCCCACGATGATGCCTCCGGGGCCGATGCCAACGACCAGCAGTCTACGGCGCCGCCCCCAACCGTCAAAAATGCCCCGCTCCAGCACACGAAAACCAGCGGTCCCGCCGCGTCGGAGACGCCGGACTCCCGCGGCCGCTTCGCCGCCGCACCCGATCGTCGGCGCGCACCAGTCGATCGCGGGAGGGTTCACGAAGGCCGTCGAGCGGGCCCTGGAGACGGGCTGTGACTGCCTGCAGGTGTTCACCCGCAACATCAACCGCTGGGATGTCGCGCCGCTCGACCCGGAGCAGGCGGCCGACTTTCGGGCCGCCGTCAAAGCCGCCGGCCTGCGGATGGTGATCGCCCACGACTCCTACCTCATCAATCCCGCCGCGGCCGACGACACGCTGCGAAACAAGTCGATCGCCGGGCTCGTCGTCGAACTCGAGCGGGCCGAGGCCCTCGGCATCCCGTGGGTGGTCGCCCATCCTGGCGCCGCGGGCGAGCAGCCGCTCGACGTGGCCGTGGCCCGCGCGGCCGACGGGATCGCGGCGGCTCTGGCGGCGACGCGCCGGCTCGCCGCGGGCGTGCTGATCGAGACCACGGCCGGCCAGGGCACGTGCCTCGGGGCCGACTTCGGCGAAATCGGCGCGATGCTCGCGCGGATCGACGCCGCCCCCGGCCTGCGTCACCGGGTCGGCGTGTGCCTCGACACCTGCCACGTGTTCGCCGCGGGCTATCCGCTCGCCCCGCAGGCGGCGCTCGACGAGACGCTGCGGCGATTCGACGCCGAGATCGGCCTCGATCGGCTCGTCGCCATCCATGCCAACGACTCGAAGAAAGACCTCGGCTCACGGGTCGATCGCCACGAGGCGATCGGCAAGGGGAAGATCGGTCGGGCGGCGTTCGGGCTGCTGGTGAACCACCCGCGGCTGCGCGGCATTCCACTGTTTCTCGAGACGCCCAAGGAAGACGCCCAGGGGGTGATGACGCCGGCGCAGGACCGCGTCAACCTCGGTGTGCTCCGCCGCCTGGCCAAGCCGGGGCGGTCGGCGTAGGGCGGAGTGCTGCCGGGCCGAGTGACCGGAGCGCATCTGGAGATTGCCGAAGCGCTGGCTCGGCGATGTGAGTCGTGGCGATACGAGTGATGGAGGCGAGGGGTCGGCGAACGCTCGTGGAGCGTTGGGCCGCCGCGGCCCACGCGACAAGACTTGTGCCGCCCCGAAGCCGCCGGTCCACCAAACCGGAAACCGCTCTACGGCTCGGGCGGGATCGAGCGGCCGTGCGGGTCGCTCTCCCTCGGTCCGACCTCGGCCTCGATCCGCCGCCGCACGTCCGCGCCGAGATGGTGCTCGATCCATTCCGCGGGCGGATGGAGGTGGTCGAGCGGCAGATCGACGTGCCGGCCGAGCCACGACTCCCACAGGCGGTGGGACCGCACGACCGTCTCGGCCTCCGCCTGACCGCGCGGAGTCAGTCGCCAGCGGCCCGCATCCAGCACGACGCGACCGCGTACCGCCAGCCACGGCAGCGTGGCCCGCGCGAGCCACGAACCCGCCGGTCGCGGAGCACCGGGGCCCGCTTCCTCGATCCGCCACAGCAGCGCCAGCGCGTCCTCGCACCCCACCCGCCACGCCAGCGCGGCCCGCGAGGCGAGCCTGGCGAGGAGGCCGTCGTCCGGCGCCACGATCGCCGCCACCGCGTACTGCACCCCCAGCACCACCGCGATCATGCCGGCGGCGCTGGTGTCGAACCGCCACGCCGCCAGATAGCCGAGGCCCGCGGCCGCGACCCCCAGCACCATGGCCACGAACACCAGCATGCCCATCCGGCGCACGAGCAGTTCGGCCGTCGCCGCCGGCACGACCAGCATCGCGACCACGAGAATCGCCCCCGCGGCCTCGAAACTCGCCACCGTGACGAGTGCCGTCGCCGCCAGGAGGCCCGTGGTCACGGCGGCGACCGGCACGCCGGCGGCCCGCGCACCCTCGAAGTCGAACGCGGTGAACACCTGCTCCTTCCACGTCGCCGCGAGCCCGCAGGCCACGACGGCGAGCACGACCGCGCCCGTGACGAAGGCCCGCGGCACCTCCCGGCCCCAGACCGCGACGGTGTCGAACGGCACCAGTTCCAGGACGCCGTACAGGATGCACGACGGGTCGAGGTCGATCCGCGACGCGGCGGCGGTGACGAGCACGACCCCGAAGGCGAACAACGTGGTGAACACGACGCCCGTGCCGGCATCCTCCGTCAGGCCGCCCTCGCGGCGCAGCGCCTGCACGAGCAGCACGGTCGCGAGGGCCGCGGCCACCGCGCCCCCGAGCACCAGCGGCCCGCCCGGCCGGCCTCCGGCGAGCACGGCGAGCACGATGCCTGGCAGCACGGCGTGACTGATCGCGTCGCCCAGCAGGCTCATGCGCCGCACGACCAACAGCGCGCCGACCAGCGCGCAGCCGGCCGACACGATGGCCGCGGAGGCGATCGCCCAGGCGTGCATCCCGGTGAACTCATCCATCGGCGTGATCCTCGTCCGGCGTGAGCGTGCCGGCGGCGATCCGCCGCGCGACGTCGCGGAGCATCCGCCGGCGGGCCAGCCAGCCACGCTCGGGGGCGAAGAAAAACGACACCGCGAACAGGGCCGCCGCCGCGAGCACGATGGTCGGTCCGGTGGGCAGCCGCGGCACGAGCGCGCTGGCGGCCACGCCGCCCAGCGCCGCCACCAGCCCGAGCGTGCCGGCGAGCAGGAGCATCGGCGCGACGCGGTCGGTCCACTGCCGGGCGGCGACCGGCGGGATCACCACCAGCGCCGTCACGAGCACGGCGCCCGCGGCCGGCAGGCCCACGACCACCATCACGGCCACGAGCGCGACCAACGCGTAGTCGAGCAGCGGCACGGGCCAGCCGCAGGCGGCCGCGAACGCGGGATCGAACGCGACGAGCGTCGCTTCCTTGAGGGCCAGCCACACGACGAGCACGGCCGCCGCCGAGACGCCCGCGAGGGCGATCGCGTCGGCGGACGTCAGCGCGGCGGTGTGGCCCATGAGAAACTGCTCGAGCCCGCCCGCTCCGGCCACGCCGCGGGCCGACAGGCCGGAGAGCAGCGCGATGCCGAGACCGAACGACACGCCGAGCACGATCGCCGTCGCGGCATCGTCGCGGGTGCGGGTGAAGCGGCGGATCGCGACGAGGGCCGCGAGGCCCGCCAGCGCCGCCACGAACGCGCCGGCGAGCAGCGTGGGCAGGTCGCGCCGGCCGGTGAGCAGGAATGCGGAGACGACGCCGGCAAGCGTGGCGTGCGAGGCCGCATCGCCGACGAGGGCCCGTCGCCGCAGCACGCCGAAACAGCCGACGACCCCGGCCGCGAACCCGACCGCGGCGACCGCGGCCGCCACCACGAGGGTGTTGTAGGGCAGCGCGGCCGCGGGGCTCACGACGTGCGTCCCCCACGTTGCACCGCCCGGCCCAACTCGTCGAGCACATCGAGATGCCCGGCGTACGTGCGCCGCAGGTTCTCGGGCGTGAGCACGGTCGCGGTCGGTCCGGCCGCCACCAGCCGCATGTCCACGAGGGCCACGCCATCGAACCAGTCGGCGGCGGTCCGCAGGTCGTGGTGCACGACGATCACCAGCCGTCCCTGGCGACGCAGGTCGTCGAGCACGCCGAAGATCCGTTCCTGGGAGCGGACGTCCACGCCCGCCATCGGCTCATCGAGGAAGTACAGGTCGGCGGCCTGGGCGAGCGCCCGGGCGAGGAACACCCGCTGCTGCTGGCCGCCGGAGAGCCGTCCGATCTGGCGACCGGCCAGGTCGGCCAGCCCGACCCGCTCGAGCGCCGCGCGGGCGGTCTCCCGCTCCGCCACCCCCGGACGGCGAAACCATCCCAGGCGGGCGTACGTGCCCATCAGCACGACGTCCATCACGCTCACGGGAAAATCCCAGTCCACCGTTTCCCGCTGCGGCACGTAGCCGATCCGCTCCCGCACCGCGGCCAGCGGCCGGCCGAACAGCCGCACGCTGCCGCCCGCGAGGGGCACGAGTCCGAGGGCCGCCTTGAGCAGCGTGCTCTTGCCGGCGCCGTTGGGGCCGATGATCCCGAACAGCCCCGGCGCCGTCACCGTCAGATCGACGTTCCACAGCACCGGTCGGCGACCGTAGGCGACGGTGACGTCGTGCAGTTCGAGGGCGGGGGCTCCGACGGCCGACATCACCGCCCTCCCGCGAGCCCCGACACGATCGCCTCGACGTTGGCCCGCAGCACCGCCTCGAGCGTCTCGCCGCCGCTGCCCGGACCGCCGAGCGAATCGGAGTACAGGCGACCGCCGAGCGTCACGGGCTGGCCGCGGGCCCGCGCCCCCTCCCGGAGGGCCTCGACGTTGCGATCCGACACGCTCGTCTCCACGAACACGGCCGGAAGTTTTCGGGCCACGATGAGATCGACGAGTCGGTTGATGTCGGCGAGCCCGGCCTCGCTCTCGGTGCTGGTGCCCTGCACGCCGACCACGTCGATGCCGTAGGCGCGGCCGAAGTAGCGGAAGGCATCGTGCGCGGTCACGAGCACGCGTCGTTCCGCGGGAATCGTGGCGATCCTGGCCCGCAGTTCATCGTCGAGGGCGACGAGCCGCGCGGCGTAGTCTCGGGCCCGCTGCCGGAAGGTCTCCGCCCCGTCGGCGTCGGCGGCCGCGACCGCCTCGGCCACGGCCGGTGCGCATCCGCTCCACAGCCGGGCGTCGAACCAGACGTGTGGATCGTAGAGCCCCGGCGCGACCTCCAGCAGCCTGTCGCGCGGCAGGGTTTCGGCCACGGCGACGACCCGCGTCCGCCGACCGAGCCTGTCGAGAAGTTCGCCGAGTTTGCCCTCGAGGTGCAGCCCCGACGCCACCACGAGGTCGGCCCGGGCGAGGCGATCGGCATCGCGGGGCGTCGCCTTGTAGCTGTGGGGATCGATCCCGGGCCCCATCAGCGCGTCCACCGTCACGCGGTCGCCCGCCACCTGCCGCACAAGGTCGGCGACCACCGTGGTCGTGGCCACCACCCGGGGGCCGTCCCCGCCCGGGGCCACTCCGGCGGAACACGCGATCGCGGCCGCAAACGCCGACAGCAGCCGGGCACCCCACGCGGTTTTTGAGAGGCCAAAATACATTTTTTGAAGCCTCAAAAATATACCGCTGCGGCCGCGTTGCCGCAACGGCCGCGGCCGCGGACCGCAGCCGCCGGCGCGTTGACCGCGGCGGAGGGCATACTTACCTTCAAAGCGTCGGCCTGCCCGTCGGGTGTGGCTCCGCCGTCGTCAGCCGTCCGGGGCCCCCGGTGAAATCGACCTACTTCAAACGGTTCCGGATGGATGCGGACCTGGCCGCCTCCCGCGCGGCGCTCCCGCTGCCCGCCGGGTATCGCTACGTGCCGTGGAACGAGGCGTTGCTCGACGTCCACGCCCGCACGAAGTTCCGCTCGTTTCGGTCCGAGATCGACGCGACCGTGTTCCCCTGCCTGGGCGACCTCGACGGCTGCCGCCGGCTGATGCGCGAGATCCGGGGCAAGTCCGGGTTCCTGCCGACCGCCACCTGGCTCGTCGTCCGCAACGACCACCACGGTGATCTCGAGTGGTGCGGCACGATCCAGGGGGTGGTCGATCGCTTCGGGATCGGTTCGATCCAGAACATCGGCGTGTTGCCCTCCCAGCGCGGCCTGGGGCTCGGCACCTGCCTCATCGAACAGGCACTGGCCGGCTTCCGCTCACACGGGCTGCGGCGGGCGTCGCTGGAGGTCACGGCGGGCAATGCCCGGGCCGTGCGGCTCTACCAGCGGCTCGGCTTCCGCAAGGTGAAGACCGTCTACAAGATCGTCGATGGCGGCGCGGTCTCCGCCGGCGGTCCTTCGCCCGGGGTGCCCGCACCGGCCGACCTCGACCTCGTCGCCGAAGTCGCCTGCCCGTGAAGCAGACCCTGTTCTCCGCCACGCTCGACAATGGCATCGTGATCCTCGGCGAGGAGCTGCCGGGACTCGAATCGGTCGCCATCGCGTTTCACACGCCGGCCGGCGCGGTGCACGACGGGCCGGGCCGCTGCGGCCTCGCCACGCTCTCCGGGGAGATGATGCTGCGCGGGGCCGGTGACCGCTCGAGCCGCGAGGTCGTCGAGGCGTTGGAGGGGGCGGGCGTGCAGTGGTCGCAGAGCGTGTCCACCAGCCACGCGAGCTTCGCCGGCGCGATGGTCGCCCGCCAGCTCCCGGAAGCCCTGCCGATCTACGCCGACATCCTCCGCCGGCCCCGGCTCGAGGCCGACCAGCTCGACAGCGCGCGACAGATGGTGCTGCAAAACCTGGCCGGCACCGAGGACGACCCGGCCCACCGGGCGATGGCGGCGATCAAGCAGCTCCACTACCCGAGCCCGTGGGGCATGCCGAGCGAGGGACTCTCCGCCGACGTCGAGCGGCTGCAGCTCGACGCCGTCCGGTCGTTCGTCGGCACGCATGTCCGCCCCGACGGCACGATCATCGCCGTCGCCGGCAGGATCGACTGGGAGGACGTCGTGCGGCGCGTGCGCGACCTGTTCGGCGACTGGCAGACCGGCGCGGCGCCCCCGGTCCGCACCGGCGACCGCGGGCCGCGGTTTCGTCACGTCCCGCACGACGCACAGCAGACCCACATCGCCCTGGCCTGGTCGGCGCCCCCCTACCGCGACGACGACTCCTACGAGGCGACCGCGGGGCTGGCCGTCCTCGGCGGCGGCACCAGCGCCCGGCTGTTCACGGAGGTCCGCGAGCGACGCGGGCTGTGCTACAGCGTGTCGGCCGGCTACCAGACGCTCCGCGACCACGCGGCCGCGGTCTGTTATTCCGGCACCAGCGCCGCCCGCGCCCAGGAAACGCTCGACGTGATGGTGGCCGAGATCGAGCGGCTGCCGGGCACGCTGCAGGCGGAGGAGCTCGACCGCGTGAAGGCCCGTGCGAAGAGCGGGCTCGTGATGCAGCAGGAGTCGAGCGCGGCCCGCGCGGGCGCGATCGCACGGCAGTGGTATCACCTCGGTGCGGTCCGCACGCTGGCCGACGAGCTCGCCCGGTACGACCGGCTGACGATCGCGTCGATCGAGGCCTGGCTGGCGGCCAATCCCATCCGCGACCTGTCGGTCGTCTCGCTCGGCCGAGAGCCTCTGGAGGTGCCCGATGCGGTTTCGGCATGAGCGGCTGGCCAACGGCCTCGACGTGATCGCCGAGGTCACCGACGGCGGGCTCTCCACGAGCGTGGGGTTCTTCGTGAAGACGGGGGCCCGCGACGAGACCGACGCCCTGTGGGGCGCGAGCCACTTTCTCGAACACATGATCTTCAAGGGCACGGCCGACCTGTCGGGCGACGAGATCAACCGCCGCTTCGACTGGATGGGCGCCGCCGCCAACGCCTTCACCAGCGAGGAGGACACCGTGTATCACGCGGCCGTCCTCCCGGAGCAGCAGCACGAGGCCGTTTCGCTGCTCGCCCGGATGATGCGGCCGGCGTTGCGGGAGGAGGACTTCCGGACCGAGAAGCTCGTCATCCTGGAAGAGATCCGGATGTACGACGACCAGCCGCCGTTCGGCGCCGACGACCGTTGCCGGGCCGCCTACTTCGCCGGGCATCCGCTGGCCCGCAGCGTGCTCGGGACGATCGACTCGATCACCGCGCTCGACGTGAATGCGATGCGCGACTACCACCGCCGGCGCTACGCCCCGGACAACATCGTGCTCGCCGCCACCGGCGCCGTGGATTTCGCCGCGCTGGTCGAGTCGGCCCGCCGGCACTGCGGCGACTGGGAACCGCAGCCCCGCCCGCCGCGGACGGTGCCCCCGCAGGCCCACCCACCCGCCGGCCGGTCGATCGTCGAGACGATCACCCGCCCGGGCGCCGCGTTGGAGTACGCGGTGCGGATGTCGAGCGGCCCCGACGGGAACGACGACGACCGGTTTCCCGCCAAGATGCTCGCCATGACACTCGGCGACGACTCGGGCAGCCGCCTGTACTGGGCGCTGGTTGACGGCGGCGACGCCGAGCACGCGTCGCTCCACCACCATGATTTCCTCGACGCCGGCGTGTTCGGCACGCAGCTGTCGTGCGACGCCGACGACGTGGAGCCGCTGCTGGGGCGGATCGTCGAGATGTACGACGAGGCCGGCCGCCTGGGAATCGCCGCGGCGGAGTTGGAACAGGCCCGCAACAAGCTGGCGGGCAGGGTCGTGCTCGCGGGGGAGCGGCCCCGCAGGCGGCTGTTCGGGGTGGGGCTCGAGTGGGCCCATTCCGGCCGCTACCGGTCGGTCGCCGACGACCTGGCGATCGTGGAGCGGATCTCGCTGGACGACGTCCACCGGGTGCTCGCCCGTTGGCCGCTCGACGGGCCGGCCGCGACCGTGCTGGCCGGGCCACACGCGGCCACTTCCGTTTGACCGCCACGCCAGCGCACAATTGACCTCCATGGTGCCCCTGCTCGCCAATCGCTGGCTGATCGCCATCCCGCCCATCTGGCTGCTGGGCGCGGGTGGCGCGATCGCGCTCGTGGCCGCCCTCGCGGTCTGGGCCCTGCTGCGGGCGGTGCAACCGCGGGCCGCGGAGGAGGCGCGGATGAGCCTCGGCGACGGGTTCGCCGGCCCGTTCGGCTGGCTGCTCCTCGCGTTCACGCTCGTCGCCATCGCCTTCGCGCCGTTCGTGCCGCTCGGGCAGATCGCCCGGTCGCTCGGCCGCCTGGCGGCCAGCGACGACTTCGACCGCAGCGTGACCGTGGCCCCGCAGGCGGCCCTCCAGCCGATCGACCTCGATCTGCGTCCGCAGGAACTGGCCTTCCTGTCGCTGGAGAGTTCGGCGCCGTTGGTCGTGCGCACGCAGCAGGCGATCGAGGGCTTTGCCATGGCGAAGGTGCCCGACGTCGATCTCGCGGCGGGCACCCCGTGGACCTGGAAGCGGAGCGAGGGAGCCACGAGCCCGTTCCTCGGCACCCGCGCGAACCTCGAGGCCACCAATCCCTCGACGGAACCCGTGACGCTCCGCATCCGTGCGCGGCTGGAGCCGGAGTTTCCGCAGGCCGCCATCCTGCCCTGGACGGCCGTCGTGCTCGGCACCATCGCCGCCGCGTACGCCCTGTTCCGTCTCGTGCCCCGCCGGATCGCGGCCGTCGCCGCGACCACCACCAAGGAGGCGATCGGGCAGCCGGTGTTCGCGGTGGCCCTGGTGGCCGGCGCGATCCTGCTCGTGCTGTTCATCGTCATCCCCTACAACACGTTCGGCGAAGACGTGAAGATGCTCAAGGACAGCGGCCTGACGCTGATCAAGGTGCTGGCGCTGCTGGTGGTCGTCTGGACCGCGAGCGTCGCGGTCGCCGAGGAGATCGAGGGGCGGACCGCCCTGACGGTGCTGTCGAAGCCGCTCACCCGCCCGCAGTTCATCCTGGGGAAGTTCGCGGGGCTGGCGCTCGTCGCCCTGCTCGTGTTCCTGATCCTGGGGAGCGTGCTCATGGCCACGACGAGCCTCAAGGTCGTGTACGACGCCCGCGAGTCGTCGAAGGTCGATCCGCTGTGGCGTGACTGCGCCGACGAGATGATCACGGTCGTGCCCGGTCTCGTGCTCTCGCTCCTGGAGACCGTCCTGCTCGCCGCGGTGAGCCTCGCGGTCTCGACGCGGCTGGGCATGATCCCCAACCTGCTCATCTGCTTCACCGTCTACGCGCTGGGCCACCTCGTCCCGCTGATCGTGCAGTCGAGCGTGGGCAAGTTCGCGATCGTGCGATTCGTGGGGCAGTTGTTCGCCACGCTCCTGCCGGTGCTCGAGCACTTCACGATCGAGGCGGCCGTGGTCGGCGGGGTGCCCGTGCCCTGGAGCTACCTCGGGTGGGCCGCCCTCTATGCCGGCCTGTATTCCGCGGTCGCCCTGCTCGTCGCGTTGGTGCTGTTCCAAAACCGCGACCTGGCCTGAGGCGATCGGGCGGCCGCGGACGGCTCACCGCGCGATCCCGGTCCGACCCGTGAGACCGATCAGGCCGAGTCCGTCGGTGGGCTGACCCGGCAACGCCGTCCCGCCGATCGGCTGCCACACGGTCGAGGCCGCCTCCGCCTTGCCGTCGAGGAACAGCGTGATGCCGCCGGGCAGCCGGCGCTCGATCCGCGGCCCCACCTCCAGGCCGATCCGGCCCCACTGCTCGTTCTGCCCGACGAGCGTCCGCACCTCGACCGCCTCCCGCCCGCGGCCGTGCTCGTTGGCCACGCCGACCCCGCCGACCCACTTCGCGGGGCCCTCGGCGATCACCGATCGGTCGGCCTGCAGTCCGGCCATCACATCGACCCCCTCGACGCGGTGCCGCACCTCGGCGGTGAGCGGCTGCCGCACCTGGTCGGGCGCGGTGGGCCCCCGCACGACGACACCCAGCGCCGCGGCCTCCGTCTCGACCTCGAGATCGCTCGTCCGCAGCGCCGCCGCCAGCGACGCCACCCCGGAGAAATCATGGAGGGCCGGACCCTCGGCGCAGGCCGCGACGGCGACCAGCCCGAGCACGACAAGTCCCCCCAGCCTGACGGCGACGACCTGCACCGGCATTCCTCCCGCCATCCATCATCGGCGTTCCGGGCGGGCGATTTCCCTGCGCGGCCGGGGCCGGCCCGGCCGATGCGCGTCAGCCGGTCTTGCGGCGGGGCAATGGCGGAAGCGGTCGCGGGGACGCGGCGGGATGGGTGATTGTTGCCGGCGGTTCCTGCACCGCCCCGAACCGGGTGCATGCCAGGCAGTCGATCACCTGATTGGCGATCTCCAACGCGGCGGCGCCGGCGGAGGCGGACACCAGCGGAGCCCGACCGGTGCGCATCGCGGCCAGAAAGTCGTCGTGCTCGCAGGCGATGGCGTTGGCCTCCGGAACGGCGAGCGTCTCCAGCGGCAGCACGTCACGGAAGAAGGTTTCCTTGAGGGCGGGCCGGTCGGCCGGCGGCACGGCCGCCGCGACGAACCGGCCGGCCTCGACCGCCGGCGAGGCGCCGATGACCTCCACGGACTTGGCGTTGAAGTCCACCGCCGCCAGGGCGTTCGCCGACCAGATCGAGATCGTGCGCCGCAGCACCGGGCTGATGCGCGAGGCGGTGAGATCGGCCACGAGCCCCGAGGAGAAGACGAGCCGGGCCTTCACCGCGTCTTCGTGACCTCCGGTCGCCGCGAGGCCGTGGGCCTCGACCTGCTGCAAGCGGCCGGGGTCCAGCGACAGGACGAGGTCGATGTCGTGGATCATCAGGTCGTGGACGACGCCCACGTCCATCGAGCGGAACGTGAACGGCGCCAGCCGTGCCGCCTCGATGCTCAACGGCCGGCCGACGCGCTCGACGGCCAGCCGCCACGCCGGATTGAACCGCTCGACGTGGCCGACGGCGACCACCCGACCGTGCCGGCGGGCGGTGGTGACGATCGCCCGGGCATCCTCGACGGTGGACGCGATCGGCTTCTCGACGAGCAGGTCGATCCCCGCCGCGAGCAACGGCAGCGAGACGCCGGCGTGCAGCCCGGTCGGAGTCGCGACCACGGCGGCCTCCACCCGCCCGACGAGTTCCTCGGCCCCGGCGCAGGCCTCGCAACCGTGCGCCGCAGCGACGCGCTGCGCGGCCTCGGGCGAGGCGTCGACCACCGCGACGAGATCCACGTCCTCCCGGGCGGCCAGCAGCCGCGCATGGATCGTCCCCAGATGCCCGCATCCCACCACCGCGATCTTCGTCTTCGTCATGCGGCCCTCCGTCGCTCCCGGGCGCGGCCGTGCCGCCCCTCGTGCTGATGTGCCAGGAAGTCGAGCAGTTCGACGACCGGTGGCAGAAGCATGCCCTGCTTCTGGAGAATCTCGCGGGCCGATGCAAGCCCGACCTTGGCCCGATGGACGAGGCGATGCGCCTCGGTGAGCGCCGCGATCGCGTCGGGCGTGAATCCGCCGCGCCGCAGCGCCACGACGTTCACGCACCGCGGCCGGGCCGGCAGCCCTTCGCAGAGCATGAACGGCGGGATGTCGTGGAGCACCCGGGAGACGCCGGCCACGAAGGACCAGCCGCCGATCGTCGCCCAGTGATGCACGGCCACCGCACCGGAGAGCGAGGCGTGCGACTGCACGCGCACATGCCCGCCGAGCAGCGTGCCGTTGGCGATGATCACGTGATCCGCCACCCGGCAGTCGTGTGCCACGTGGCTGTTGGCCATCAGGTAGTTGCCGTTGCCGACGATCGTCTCCCCGTCTTCTTTTTCGGTCGCCCGATTGATCGTCACACCCTCACGGATCACGTTGTCGTCGCCGATCACGACCCGGGTGCGGCTCCCGCGATAGCTGATGTCCTGCGGCTCCGCGCCGATCACGGCGTTGGGGAAGATGCGATTCCGCGCGCCGATCCGCACCTCGCCCAACAGCGTCACATGGCTGCCGATCACCGTGGCCGACCCCACGACCGCGTCACCCGAGATCACGCTGTGGTGACCGATCACGACCCCGGCCCCGAGGACGGCCCCCGGCTCGACGACGGCGGTGGCGGCGATGCGCGGCGGGGCGGCCGCGGTGCCGGCCGGCGAGCACTCCATCCCGTCCGACTGATGCTCGTCCGCCACGGTCCTGTCCTTTCGTGCCCGGCCCGACTCACCCCGCCATGCAGGCCGCCTGCTCGACGTCCATGGACCGCAGGCCGGCGGCGAGTTCCGCGTTCAGCCGATGCCCGCTGCGGTAGGCACGCACGTGCCCGTGGATCGGCCGTCCGGCGAGCGCGAGGTCTCCGACCAGATCGAGCACCTTGTGACGCACGCACTCATCCGGCCACCGCAGCGGATTGTCGATCGGTCCGTCCGGCGAAAACACGACCAGATCCCGCATCGAGACATCGAGCCCCAGGCCGGCCGCCCGCAGGCGGCCCGCCTCCTCGAGCGTGATGAACGTCCGGGCCGCCGCCAGTTCGCGGCGGTAGGCATCCGGGGTCAACTCGATGGAAAACTCCTGCCGGCCGATGGGGCCGGGACCGTAATCGAGCACGTAGTCCACGGACAGCCCCGGAAACCGGGGCGGGAGGGCCTCCAGCCAGGCCTCGTCGTCGCCCACCCGCAACCGCTCGCGGACCACGATCGGCTCGCGCGGCACACCGAGCGACACGACGCCCGCCGCGTCGATCGCCTCCACGAACGCCAGCGACGACCCGTCGAGCCTCGGCAACTCATCGGCCGTCAGCGACACCCGGCAGCAATCCACCCCCAGGGCGGCGAGGGCGCTCAACAGGTGCTCGACCATCTCGACCCGGACCCCGTCGGCGGCGAGGTTCGTGCGGGCGGTCGCCTCGATCCGGCTGCCGAGCGTCGCGGGCACGACGGCCGGAGACGGACGATCGTGCCGCACGAACACGACCCCCTCGCCGGCGGCGGCGGGCCGGATCTCGACGCGGTTCTCCCGGCCGCTCCAGTAGCCGCGCCCCGTGACCACCACCGGGCGACGGACCGTCTGCTGCGAGCCGGATCGCGAAAAGGACGCCATGGTCAGCGACGCGGCTGGGCGGCGCCGCCGGCGGCCACGGCGGGACCGTTCAGCATCTTGAGGATGTCCGGGGTGATGTCGATGCCCGGCTCGAAGTAGACGATCGGCTTGGTGATGCCGCGGAGGATCTGGTTGCGGTCGGAGTTGTCCACCGGCTCGCCGTCGAAGCGGTGCACGACCGCGATCCGATGCTCGCGGGCAAACTGCTCGACCGCCCGCTCGACCTCCGTGTAGACCTGGAGGTAAACCTTCGCCTCGCGGTCCATGAAGTCCTTCTTTTGGAGCTGGGCATTGACGTTGAAGTCGCCCTGGGCCTTGGCCACCTCCGCCTCCAGCTTCTTGTACTCCGGCGTGCCCACGTTGAAGCCCTTGAGCTGCTCCATCAGGCCATTGATCCGGTCGCGCTCCGCCTTGAGGCCGTTCTCGGCAGCCATCACCTCGTCCTTCATCTTGTCCATGGCCCCCTTGAAGCGGGCGTGATTCTTGAAGATGTAGCCGACGTCGATCACGGCCACGTGCGTCGCGGGCCCGGCCGCCGGCTGGGCCTGTGCCGGCGCCTGGCCGGGCGTCTGGCCGAACAGGGGAACTTCGACGGCGGCCAGCGCGGCCACGCAGAGAACGGCTGCCAGTTGCGACTTCACGGAAAGCACTCCTTGCTGGATCTTGCTGGATGGTGTCGGGGGCCGACGACGGCGGGTCCGAGGCGGGCGGGATCATGTCAGCCCTGCCCCGCCGGCTCAAGGCCAAAAACGGGCGAGAAACGGCCGTGCGGCGGAATTCACCGCGGCGGGGGAGGCGCGTCGTCCCGGACGTCGTCGAGCAGGAGCAGCGCGCGCGGCAGCGTCGAGTCGATGACCCGCGACACCGCCACGACGAACCCCGCGGTGCCGTCGCGCCATCCGCCCTGCACGACGTAGCTCTTCATGAACGTCGCCACCCCGCGCAACGGCAGCGCCCACGCGGCCGCCCCCTCGCCCCGGCTCCGCATCAGGCCGGCCTTCAGTCGGGCGTAGCGGATCGACCGTGCGAGGACGTCGGCGCCGTCGGTGAAACTGTGATGCAGGATCGACCCGGGCAGCAGTCGTGGCGGGGTCCGCGGCTCGACCCGCTCGTGGACCGGCAGCGTGGAAAACCCGGCCCGACCGCGGTGAAACAGCCGCACCACCCGCTCGCCCCCCCAGGGACCGTGCCGCACCTCCCGCGTGCCGATGAACGTCCGGCGCTGAAAGGCGTAGCAGGCGTCCGGGTCGGTCAACTCCAGGTGCTGCACGGCGGCGGCGGCCTCCGGATCGAGCGACTCGTCGGCGTCAAGCGACAGGATCCAGTCGTGCGCGGCCAGTTCCACCGCCCGCCGCTTCTGGAGGCCGTATCCGAGGAACGGCTGGTGCTCCACGCGGGCGCCCGCGGCCAGGGCGATCGCCACCGTGGCGTCGACCGAGCCGGAGTCGAGCACGAGCCGCTCCGGACAGAACGCGGCGCTCGCGAGCGTCATCCCGATGGACCGTTCGGCGTCCCGGGCGATGACGACGCACGAGACCGCGGGCCGCCCGGCCGTCATGCGGGTGACCCGTCGGGCGGCGCCGTCATCCCGGGCCCATCCGCCGCCAGCTTCAGCGGAAACTCGAGCGTGAACGTGCTCCCCGCGCCGAGCCGGCTCTCCGCCCGGATGTCGCCCCCGTGCTCACGCAGGATCTTGCGACTCACCGTGAGCCCGAGGCCCGTGCCGCGCGAGCCCTTCGTCGACACGAACAGGTTGAAGATTTCGGCGAGCGTCTCCGGGCTCATGCCCTCCCCGTTGTCCGCCACCACGATCCGCACGAGCCCCGCCGCAGGGTCCAGCTCGGCCCGGATCTCGACGTCGGCCTGCGGGCGGTCTTCCACGGCGTCGAGCGCGTTGCTGACCACGTTCAACACCGCCCGCGCGATCCCCTCGGGGTCGAACACCAGCCGCGGCAGGCCCTCGGGCGGCGTCCACCGCACCGTCGTCGCCGCATCGATCGCCCGCTGCTGGACCGTCTCGACGATGTCCGTGATCAGCGCCACGAGATCGGTCGGGACCGGGTCGGGCTCCCGCTCCTTGCTGAACGACAGCATGTCCATCACCAGCGAGGAGATCTTCGCCTGGTTGCGGCCCACGATCTCCCAGCCCTTGCGGAGCACCCCGAGGTCCTCGTTCTCCAGGCCCATGTCCACCAGATACCCGCCGCCCTTGATCCCCTGGAGGATGTTCTTGATGTGGTGCGACAGCGTGGCGATCGTCTGGCCGACGGCGGCCAGACGCTCCGCCTGCACCATCGCGGAGTAGTAGGTCGTGTCCTCGACGGCGAGCGCCGCCTGGTGGCCGATCGCGATCATCAGCTTGAGGTGCTCGTCGTTGAACCGCCGCCGGCCCGATTCCATCGATTCCCCCAGGGGCACCGTGGTGTCGACGTAGATCACCCCCACGGTGTCGTACCGGCCCTGCATCGGCACGCAGATCGCCTCACGGACGCCGGTGCGCACGACGCTGTTGCCGGAGGCGAAGCGATCGTCGTCCTGCGCGTCGCTCGTGAGCACGCCCTCGCGCCGCTCGAGCACGTAGTCGAGGATCGTGCGGCTGATGGCCATCGACGTCGTGTCGCCGACCCGACGGTCGCGGCGGGCCTTCGTGGTGAGCGCACGCGTCTCGGGATCGAGCAGCATGATGCAGCCGCGGTCGGCCTCGATCCATTCGAACACCAACTGCAGGATCCGGCCGAGGAGCTCGTCGATGTCCAGCGTCCGCCCCGCCGCCAGGGCGGTGCGGTACATGACCTGCACGTTGCTGCGGGCACGTGCGAGCCAGCGGTCCTGCGTGTCGTCCGGCGTCAGCGGACCGTCGCGCCCCTCGTCCTCGCGCATCGCCCGCACGATCCGGGAGCCGTCGCCGGCGGAGTCGGTGGCCACGATGTCGACCTGCCCGGCGATCCGCTCGTCCTCCGAGTCCCGCGACCACACCATCACCGTCCGCCCGACCTGGATCTGGTCGCCGCTGGTCAGTTCGACCCGTTCCACCTTGCGGTTGTTGACGTAGGTGCCGTTGGAGCTCTCCAGATCCCCGACGACGAAGGCCCCGTCCACGCGCCGGATCTCGGCGTGCCGCCGCGAGACCTCGTGGTCGTCCAACTGGATGAAGTTTCCCGCCTCGCGGCCGATGCTCACGGCCCCCTCGTGGGCCGACAACTCGAACCGCGCGCCGCGGTTGCGGCCCTGGATGACGTACAGCGATGGCACGAACGACAGACTCCCGGCACGTCACGCACGCGGTGCGTCGTGCCGACGAAGATTCTCGCACACCGGACGCCGGCGGTGAAGCGGATAGAATGCTTATTGGAGCCGTGTGCCCCCGGGCCGGAATGACGTCATGACATCCATGCTGCCTCGACCGTGGCTCGCGCGACCCCTGATGCGGATCGTCGGCCGGCTGTGCGTCGGACTCGTGTTCGCGGCGCTGCCCGCCGCTGGCGCCGAGCCGTCCGATCTCGCGACCCGGGCGGCCCTCGAAACGCGGCTGCGGACGGCGGTGGAATGGCTCGCCGCCCCCGAACGCGAGGGCCGCGGACCGGGTACCGCCGGCCTTGACCAGGCCGCCGACTGGGTGGCCCGTCAATTCGAGTCCATCGGCCTCGACACGACCGTGGTCGGCGAGTCTCCCTTTCAACCGTTCTCCATGACGCTCGAAGCGAAGCTCGGGCCGGCGGGCGACAACACGGCCGAACTCGTCGGCCCCCCCGGACCGGACGGCTCGCCGACCGTGCGGCCGCTCGTGCTCGGCACCGACTTCACGCCGTTGGCCGCGGGGGGCTCGGGCCCGTTCGATCTTCCGCTCGTGTTCGGTGGGTATGGCATCACGGCGCCGAAGGAGGGCTACGACGATTATGCGCCGCTCGCCCCGTCGGCCGCCGAGGGGGCGGCGGTCATCGTGCTCCGCCAGGAGCCCCAGAAGGACAATCCGCACAGCGTGTTCGACGGCAACCAGTCCTCGCAGCACGCGGCGCTGTCGCGGAAGGTGGCCAACGCTTCGGAGCACCGCGCCGGCGGTCTCGTGTTCACCAACGACGCGTCCGACACGGACGACGGGCTGATGGCCTTCGAGCGCGCGGGCGACGGCTCGGAGCGGCGGACGCTGCCGGTGCTGCACGTGCGCCGCGCCGTGATCGCCCCCCTGCTGGAGGCGGCGCTGCACCGCGACCTCCCGACGGTCGAGCGCGCGATCGACGACACGCTCGAACCCCAGGCGGCGCCGCTGCCGGGCTGGCGCATCCGCGGCCGCGTGGCGATCGAGCGGCGGGAGGCGGAATCGCGGAACGTGCTCGCGATCCTTCCCGGCACGTCCGGACGGGAAACGGTCGTGCTCGGCGCCCACTACGACCACCTGGGGTTCGGTGGCGTCAACTCGGCGGCGCCGGGCGAAACGGCGGTGCATCACGGGGCCGACGACAACGCCAGCGGCACCGCGATGCTCGTCGAAGTGGCGAGGCTGCTGGCGGCGGAGGGGCCGTTCCCACGGACGATCCTGTTCGCCGCGTTTTCGGGAGAGGAGCGCGGCCTGCTCGGCAGCGCCCACTACACCGCCAACGCGGCCGTCCCGCTCCCGGACACGGTCGCGATGGTGAACCTCGACATGGTGGGCCGGCTCGACGGCGAGCAACTCGTCGTGCACGGCACCGGCACCGGCACCGGCCTCGATGCGCTCATCGATCGGCTCGTGGCGGCCCACGCGTTCGACGTCGCCAAGGAGCCGGGCGGCTTCGGCCCCAGCGACCATTCGAGCTTCTACGCCCGCAAGGTGCCGGTGCTCCACCTGTTCACCGGGTCCCACGCCGACTACCACCGGCCGACCGACACGGCCGAGAAGCTCAACTACGCCGGGATGGTGCGGGTGGCACGGCTGGTGGCCGACCTCGTCAAGGAGCTGGCTTCCGCACCCGAGCGGCCCGCATACATCGAAGTGGCCTCGAAGATGTTCGCCCGCGGCGGCGATCGCCCCTACTTCGGCAGCATTCCTGACTTCGGCAAACCCGGCAAAGGCTACGCGATCACCGGCGTCACGAAGGACTCTCCCGCCGCCCGCGGCGGGCTGCGGGGCGGTGACGTGATCGTGCGGCTCGGCGACAGCGCCGTGACCGGCCTCGAGGACTTCGACAGCGCCCTCCGGAAGTTCAAGGGTGGTGACACGGTGCGGGTCGTCGTGCTCCGGGACGGCGCCGAAGTCGCGGTCGACGTCATCCTCGCGGCCCCGCGCTAGGGCCTCATGCCCGCCGCAGCGCCGCGAGCACCCGCTCCATGTCGGCCGGCAGCGGGGCGGCGAGCGTCAGCCGTGCCCCCGTCGTCGGATGGTCGATGGCGAGGCTGGCGGCGTGCAACGCCTGCCGCTCGATCAACGGCGGCCCCGGCGGGAGCCCGAACAGCGTCGGCTCGATGACGGACCGGCCGCTGTACAGCATGTCACACAGCACCGGACAGCCGATGTGGGCCAAATGCACCCGGATCTGGTGCGTGCGGCCGGTCTTGGGGGCCACCCGGACGAGCGCGGCGCCCCGAAACCGTTCGACGACCTCGTAACGCGTGACCGCGTCGCGGCTGGTCGAGTGATCACGGCGCACCGCCATCTTCTCCCGCTGGTAGGGATGGATGCCGATGGGGGCGGAGATCTCGTCGCGATCGAAGCTCGGCTGTCCCTGGGTGACGGCAAGATAGAACTTCTCGACGGTGCGTCGCTCGAACTGCTTCGCCAGGCGATGATGGGCCTCCTCGGACCGCGCGACCACGATCACCCCGCTGGTGTCGCGGTCGAGCCGATGCACGATCCCCGGCCGCGTCGGTCCGCCGACGGTCGAGAGCCCGACGGGCGGCGAGGCGTCGTCGCCGCGGTGCTCCAAATGCCACTTCAACGCCCCGGCGAGCGTGCCCTTCCAGTTGCCCTTGGCGGGATGCACGACCATGCCCGGCGGCTTGTTGACGGCGGCCATCGTGTCGTCGAGATGGAGGAACTCGAGGGGGATCGCTTCCGCCGCGGGACCGGCGCGGGGTGGCTCGGGCACCGTCAGGCAGACGAGCGATCCGGCCCGCAGTTTCACCGACGCCCGGGCCACGACCCCGTCCACCCGGACCTTCCCCTGGTCGATCGAACGGGCGAGGAACGACCGGCTCTGTGCCGGGATCATCCGGGCCAGGAAGGCATCGAGCCGCAGCCCTGCCGACTCCGGCTGCACCACGAACGCCGCCTCGTCACCGGCCGACAGCGGGCGGGGGCTCGGGGCGTCCAGGGGTCACTCCTGCGGCTTCGCGGCCGGCTCCGCCGGCTTCTCCTCCGCGGCCGTCTGCTGCGACGGCGGGGCGATCTTCTGGGCGGCGAACCAATCATACCACTGCCGCGTGGACTCGCGGCCGACCATCGCCGCGTGCTCGCGGGCGAGGCCGGCGAGCGCGCCCTCGGAAAACTCCGCCGCCACGGCGGCGTAGCCCCGTCGGGCCTCCTCAAGTTGGCCGAGACTCTCGCGGGCCTTGGCCAGGCCGAATGTGGCCCGTTCGGCCAGCATCTCGGAAGGTTTGGCGGCCAGGACGGACGTGTACAGGTCGGCGGCGGCCTGGAGCCGGGGCGGCGCCTGATCCTTGTTGACGAACAGCAGTTCCGTGCCGTCGATGAGCGCCATGTCGGCCATCACCAGCCGGGCCCACTCGGCGGCCGGCGTGCCGGGGTACCGCCGCACCACCTCGTCGAATGCCTGGGGATCACCGCCGGAGAGCCCGGCGAGGAAGGCGTCCCACGCCTGCGACTTCGTCGTGGCCGCCTGCGACGACACGAGCACCCACGCCGCGAGCGCCACCACGGCCCCGCCGAGGGCGAGCAGGATCGCATTGGCATGGGGCCGGAGACGTTCGACCACCTCGAGCGTCTTCTCCGCCAGCGCGTTGCCCTCGATCTCCTCGATCTCCTCGGGCGGAAGCCCCCTGGGTTCGTCGCGCATCGTCACACCTCGTGCCGCGGTCGTGGTCCTCGAAGCGAAGCAATAGAGACGGCGCGGCCGGCGGCGTCAAGGCGATCGCGGACGCCGTCGGCCGCGCTCGCGCCGCGGCGTCTGGTACATTCGGGCGATGCACCTCAATCCCGCCCAAACCCAGGCCGTGCAGGCGCCCGTCGGCCCGCTGCTGGTGCTCGCCGGAGCCGGCACGGGCAAGACCCGCGTGGTGATCGCCCGCATGGCCCACCTCGTGCGGCTCGGCGCCAGGCCGACCCGGATCCTGGCGGTCACGTTCACCAACAAGGCCGCCAAGGAGATGCTCGCGCGGGCCGGAAAGCTCCTGCGCACGGGGCCCGACGACCGCCCCGAAATTTCCACGATCCACTCGCTGTGCGTCCGCATCCTGCGTCGCCACGCCCCCAAAGTCGGCTATCCGGAGCGATTCACGATCGTCGATCGCGGCGAGCAGGAGGCGATCGCCCGCAAGGCGCTCAAGGAACTGAAGGTGCCCGACGCCGTGCTGCGACCGGGCGATCTCATCGATCGCGTCAGCCGCTGGAAGAGCCTCGCCGTGCGGCCCGACGCCGCCTTCGACACGCTGTCGGTCGATGCCGCCGAGTCGTGGACGCTCGCCGCCGCCGGCTACCGGCGGTATCAGGACGCCCTGCGGGCCGCGGGCGCGGTCGACTTCGACGACCTGCTGCTCGTCGTGGAGGAGCTTTTCTCGCAGCACGAGGAGGTGCGCCGGGCGGAGGCGGGGCGGTTCGACCACCTGCTGGTGGACGAGTACCAGGACACGAGCGGCATCCAGGAGCGGATCCTGTCGGCGCTCGCCCGTGACCATCGCAGCCTGTGCGTGGTGGGTGACGACGACCAGTCGATCTACGCCTGGCGCGGCGCGCAGATCTCGCACATCCTCGAGTTCCCCAAACGCTGGCCGCAGGCCGTGGTGGTGCGGCTCGTGGAGAACTACCGCTCCACGCCGGAGATCATTCGCGCCGCCAACGCCCTCATCGCCTGCAACACGAAGCGGCACGGCAAGGAACTCGTCGCCCAGGGCTCGTCGGGACCGCCCCCCGCGATCGTGCAGGCGCAGGACGAGATCGACGAGTCGCGCCGCGTCGTGGCCGACGTCGAGGTCCGCATCCGCGACGGCGAGGTCGCCCCGGCCGAAGCCGCGATCCTGGTCCGCACCGGCGAGCAGACCCGCGTCTTCGAGCAGGAACTGCGGCGCAAGGGCATTCCCTACGAGCTGATCGGCAGCCGCTCGTTCTTCGATCGGCGCGAGGTCAAGGACGTGATGGCCTACCTGCGGCTGCTGGTCGATCCGGACGACGACCTCGCCCTCGCCCGGATCGCGAACGTGCCGCCCCGGGGGCTGTCGCCGCAGACGCTCTCCCAGGCGCGGACGCAGGCCACCACCGACGGCACGTCGGCGTGGCGCCACCTGCGCTCCGCTCGCGACGCCGGCCGGCTCACGGCGGCGGCCACGGGAGGCGTCGCCGCCCTCGAGCGAATCGTCGCGCTCCGTGAATCGGCCGTCCCGGGCGCGGCCGCCGACGTGGTGCGCCGCCTCATCGACCTCTCGGGGTACCAGGCGTTCCTGACGAAGGAATACGAGGAGCCGACCGAGGCCGAGGAGCGTCAGGCCTGCGTGGAGGACCTGGTGAACGGGCTGGCGCGGCACGAGCAGTCCGGTCCCGGCGGCCGGGATTTCGCCCGCATCATCCGCGACTTCCTCGACGAACTCGTCCTCGACGTCACCGAGGCGGAGCGGTTTCGCGAGGACAAGCCGCGTGGCAACCTGCTGCGGCTGATGACGCTGCATGCCGCGAAGGGACTGGAGTTCGACCAGGTATGGATGGTGGGGCTCGAGGAGGGGCTGTTGCCGCACCATCGCTCGCTCGAGGACGGGCTCGACGCCATCGCGGAGGAGCGGCGGCTGTGCTATGTGGGGGTGACACGCGCCAAGAAGCGGCTCGCGCTGTCGCTGTGCCTCACGCGGATGAAGTGGGGGAAGAGCCGTCCCTGCAAGCCGAGCCGCTTCCTCTACGAACTGACCGGTCAGGCCGACAAGTTCAACGAGGCCGCCCCGGCCCGCGACGAACCGAAGGTGGCGGCCAAGCGCCCCCGCCGCGCTGCCCGCTAGGAGTGCGCGGGTTGGTCGCTGATGGCTCCCGCGTTCCGCCCTGCCTGGGCACGGCGCCAGGCCCGGAGGGCCGGGTTCGTGCCCGGCGACGGAGGTCGCCCAAGCGACGGTCGGCAGGATGCCGAGCCGTCGCGTCAAGACAGCACTGCCGGCACCATGCGGGCGAGCCGCCACAGGCCGCTTCGGCCACGGGCGATGTCGGTGTAGGTCGCGAGCAGGCCGCGGGCCAGGGCGTTGCCGTGCGGATGCCAGGGAAACCACGCGGGCCTCGGCCAGGCCGTGAGCGGACCGCGCAGGATGGTGTTGTGCACGAGCGGCAGAAACAGCGGATCGTGCACGAAGCCGATGCCGCTCTTCGGGGCGGCGAGCGTGCCGCCCGGATAGCCGCCCCAGGGGACGCTGGCCATCGAATAGGCCAGCGCCGACCAGGTGTTCACCGCGACCACGCCGAACGGCAGGTGTTCGACCAACAGCTCCGCCCGCGCGGCGTCGTGTGGGGCGAGCGACCCGGGCACCGTCACGCTCGCGGCGAGCGACCCGGGCAGTCGCCCCACGAGGTCGTGCACCGCGCCACAAAAAGCCTCGATCGAATTGCCGGCCAGGGGCGTCTCGGCCGCCACCGGCACGAACCACTCGCGGCCCACGAACCGGGCATCCCGGTCGGGATCGATGCCCGCGCGAAACACCCACGGGAGCGTGCCGTCGACCGGAGCGGTGTCCCGCGTGGCCTCCTCCCAGGCCGCCCGCGCGCCGGGATACCAGCCCGGCCGCGGGGTCGCCGCCGCGAGCCGACGCTCCACGAGGGCCAGGAACTCCGCCCGCTGTACCCAGGCCCGCGCCGTGACGACGAGCTTCGTGGCGATGCAGTTGAACGACGTGTTGTTGATGATCGAGGCGGCCACCATGTCGGCCTGCGAGGCGAGTTCGCGGGGCGTGTAGTGGCCGGGCACGATCACCCACGGCGTCACGTTGCCGAGTTCGCAGGTGATCGACTGGGCGAGACTCGGCACCTCCCGCTTCCCCGGCCCGCCCCACACGAGCGCATCGAAGGCCGCCCGGCCGCCCGTGAGATGCACGTGCTCGAGTCCGGGCGAGGCGATCGCGGCCTTCGCGACCTCGACACCTCCAGCCACGATCGCCAGCATTCCGGCCTCGACGAGCGGCTGGAAGGCCCGCTCGAACAGCATCCGGAGCGGGGCATGCAGCGGATGCAGCTTGAGGAACACCGCCCTGCCGTGCTCGAAGATCTGGTTCACGCAGTCGGCCGGGGCCAGCCCGGTGACGTTGCCCGCCCCCAGCACGAGCGCTACGCCACCGGCTCGCGACCGCTCCTCCGCCTCCGCGCGCCACGACCGCTCGAACGCCCCGAGGCTGCCCGGGTTCACGCACCGCACCGTCGCCTGGTGGCCGCCGAAAATCGTCGCGTCATAGAGCCCGCCCCGCGGCGCGAATCCGGGCAGCACGTCGACTGCGATCCGCGACGCCGTGGCATCACCGGCGTGGACCACGCGCGGCGGCCGCGGCATTCTCGGCAGTCCCGTGCGCCCGATGTCGGCGAGGGCCCGCGCCGTGATCAGCAGCAGGCGGAGGGTCACGAGTGGTCCCGTGGCCGTCTCTTCCGCCCGCACGCCGGCCGCGGCCGATTGCTTGATGCCCACCGCGGCATCGATCCAGGCGTCGGCCGTCGCCGTCACGGCCTGTGCCGTGCGCAGCGCGAGGGCGGCGCGGTCTGTCGCCGATCGGCCGGCCCAGGCGGCGGCACCGGCCGCGAGCACTCCGATCTGCCGTTCCACGTCGCTCATCGTGCGGGTTCCCAGGAGTCACTTTCCGATGCAGTGCCGCTCGAATATACGGTCGAGCAGATCTTCGCCCATCTCGCGGCCGGTGATCACCCCGACGGCGGCGACCGCCCGTCCGAGGTGGCCGGCGACCAGTGCTTCGTCGCGTGCGCTCCCCGTCGCGGCGGACCGCGCGGCGTCGATCGCCGAACGGGCGGCATTCACGCCGACGCGCATCCGCAGCGTGGCCGTCGGGCCGCGGGTAGCGAGCCGCCTCACCGCGTCGAAGATCGCCCGACGGAGGTCGTCGATGCCGAGCCCGGTGCGGCTGCTCGTGACGAGCACCCCGGAGCCGTGCGCGCCCGGCGACCCGCGATCACACCGCGTGAGCACGTCGAGTCGCACCGGGCCCGGCGGCACGTCGGGCGGGGCGTCCGCGGCGATCGCGTCGCGGCAGACCACGACCACGTCGGCCCGGGCCATCTCGGCCTCAGCCACCGCGATCGCAGCCGCGGCCACCGAGTCGCCGGCCACGCAGCGGTCGATGCCGGCCAGGTCGACGAGCAGGCAGGCCGTGTCGTGTTCCTCCAGGTGGGCGGTGATCCAGTCGCGGGTCGTGCCCACCTCGTCGGCGACGAGCGCCGTCGGCCTGCCGGCGAGCGTGTTGAACAGGCGGCTCTTGCCGATGTTCGGCCGACCGGCGAGCACGACTCGCGGCAGGTCGCC
>Ga0214917_10001057_pt1 | contig 35961 bp, 34 predicted proteins | sample LL_1208_BB_MetaG_FD_177983 | JGI IMG/M metagenome (GOLD analysis project Ga0214917, IMG submission 177983) | Freshwater microbial communities from Lake Lanier, Atlanta, Georgia, United States - LL_1208_BB | ecosystem: Environmental > Aquatic > Freshwater > Lake | place: USA: Georgia | collected... | reverse complement strand
GCGATCTGGTTCTTATCGCGACGGCCCACGCCCCCTTCAAGACGCATGACTTTTCCGGACTCAAGGTCCCGCTGGTGGACACGCGAAATTGCGTCACCCCGCCTCACCGGCCGAAGCTCTATTTTCAAGCGTAGGTTGTTAGTTTTGAGGAACAAGCACCAGGTGTTGGCCAAGTCACTGAAGTTTAAACTCAGCACTCAGAACTAACAAAAATCCGAAATCGCCAATCCGAATTAACAACGATGCAATTCATCGACCTCAAACAACAATACTTGAAGTATCAGCCGGAGATCGATGGCCGGATCCGGAAGGTTCTGGATCACGGCAACTTCATCATGGGTCCGGAAATTGCGGAATTGGAAAAAAACCTCGCCGCCTACGTTGGGGTCAAACATGCGATCACCTGTGCCAGCGGAACCGACAGCCTGGAGATCGCCCTGCGGGCTCTGGGCGTTGGGCCGGGGGACGAGGTCATCACCGTGCCCTTCACCTGGATCAGCTCGGCGGAGGCCATCGGCTTGGTCGGCGCCCGGCCGGTCTTTGTGGATATCGACCCCTTGGACTACAACCTGGACGCGACCCGGTTGGCCCAGGCGCTTTCTCCGCGCACCAAGGCGATCATGCCGATCAGCCTTTTCGGCCAACTACCCGATATCGAAGGGATCAACCGGCTGGCCACCAAGCACGGCATTCCCGTTTTGGAGGACGCAGCCCAGAGCTTTGGCGCCACCCGGAACGGACGGAAAAGCTGCGCCGCCAGCACCATCGGCAGCACCAGTTTTTTCCCGGCCAAGCCTCTGGGATGTTACGGGGATGGCGGGGCGCTCTTCACGGATGACGACTCCTTGGCCGGAACGATGAAGGCGATCCGCACCCATGGGGGCCAACAGCGCCATCATCACCCGCTTTTGGGCATGAACGGCCGGTTTGATACCCTGCAAGCGGCTATTCTGATCCCGAAGCTGGAGCATTTTCCCTGGGAGGTTGAGGCCAGGGGCCGGATAGGGGCACGCTACTCGGAGCTCCTGAAGGACGTCTGTCCCACTCCTCGGATTCGAGCCGGGAATACCCATGTCTACGCCCAGTACACGATCCGGGTTTCCGGCAGGGAGAAGGTCATGGAAAGGTTGAAAGCCAAGGGCATCCCGACCGCTGTCTACTATCCGAAGTGCCTGCATGAACAGCCGGTATTTGCCGGCTTGGGATACCGATGGGGGGATTTTCCGGAGTCCGAAAAAGCGTCCCGCGAAGTTCTTAGCTTGCCGATGCACCCCTTCTTGACGGAAAAGGAGCAGGATCAAATCGTTGAGGCAGTGAAGGATGCTTTAAAAAATTGAACAAAGTGAGAATTGCCGTCATGGGAGCCGGGGCATGGGGTCGGAATATTGTCCGGACATTAAGCGAGTTGGGACATCTGGCGGCGGTCTGCGACCCATCCGAGGCTTGCCTGCAGGCGTCCCGGAAAATTTTGGGGCAAAAGGGCAAAGAAACCCGTTGGACCTCAAAGCCGGAAGACATTCTGCAGGACAGGGAAATTGCGGGGGTGATGGTGGCGACTCCGGCTGAGACCCACTTTGAGGTCGGGAAAAAGGTTCTGGCGGCGGGGAAGGATCTTTTCGTGGAAAAGCCCCTGACAGTGGATCTCGGGGAGGGGAAAAAGCTGGTCGAGGAGGCGGAACGGGCCGGGCGGTTGCTGATGGTGGGGCATCTGTTGGAATACCACCCGGCCATTCTCAGGCTGAATGAAATGATCCAGGGGGGGGAGCTGGGGGAAATCCGGTATGTGATGAGCCACCGGCTGAACCTGGGAAAGATCCGGACGCGGGAAAACGCCCTGTGGTCCTTTGCCCCCCATGACATCTCGGTGATCCTGCGGATCGCCGGGAAGATGCCTTTTGAGGTGATCAGCACCGGGGGAACTTATGTCAGTCCGAATATCCCGGACATCACCCTGATGCAGATGCTCTTCGACAACGGGGTGCGGGCCCATATCTATGTCAGCTGGCTGCATCCCTTCAAGGAGCAGAAGCTGGTGGTGGTGGGATCGAAAAAAATGGCCAGCTTCTGCGACATCACCAAGGAGCTGATTCTTTATGACCAAAGGGTGGAGTGGCAGGAAGGTCAGCCGGTTCCCATCAAGGGAGACGGCCAAAAAATCGATTTTGGGAAGGCCGAGCCGCTGGCCGAAGAGTGCCGCCACTTCATGGAGTGCATCCGCACCCGCGCCACGCCCCGGACGGATGGGCGGAAAGGACTGGAAGTTTTAGGCCTTCTGCATGCAGCACAGAAATCCCTGATTTCCAACGGGGCGAAAGTCTTGGTCGGTTAGCCACCGATTTCCATCTTGAATAAATCATTCATCGCCAAATCTTTGCTTTTGTCCGCGTCCTTGTTGGGAGCCGTGGTGATCCTGGAAGCGGGACTGCAAATACATTATCGCGGCAAGACCGGCACATGGTTTTTTTCCGGAAACCGGGCTTTCGAAGCGGGTTATACCAAACCGGTATCAGACCGTCGCAAATACAGCCTTCGGGAGAACTACCGAGACGAAAAAATCGGTCTACATATTGACGGCAAAGGATTCCGCCGCAACGAACAGGAGACCCGGGCGCAAGCCGTGCTTGTGGCGCTTGGGGACTCCGTTCCGTTTGGAGCGGGAGTGGCTGACAAGGACACCTATCCCTCACGGTTGAACCGCCTGCTCGCCGAAAAGTTTCCCGGTGAAAACATCTCGGTCCTTAATGCGGGTGTACCCTCGTACAATCTCCGGCAGTCTTTCGACCGATTGGATTTTGAGGTCAGAAAAAAAATTTCACAACGGATTGTTCTGGTGACAATCCAGGCCGCAAACGACATCTCCCTGCTTACTCACTACCGGGACTGCTGGTCTCCGGATGTTACTTGGGCTGATGTGCGCTTCCCTAGTTCGCCGGCCAGGTCTCAGCTCATCCTTGGGCAAAGTTTTCTCGCGTTGCTGGAAAAAAGAAAAAAAAAGGAGGGTGAAAACCACAAGCCATATCCTGACGGAGCTGTTTTGGACAATCTGAGGCAAGTGTTAGCGGTGGCTGGAGACGCCGCCGCCAGCAAAGGAAGTCGGATTATCCTTATGCCGATCGACCCGTTCTACTACCAACTTTCTCGACAGGACAAAAACCCGGCACTTCCGGGTTGGAGGGATTACCGTGGATATGTGGAGCTTTGGGGCGGGACGATCGACAGGATCAATCAGACTCTTAATGACTTCGCCCTTAAAAACAAGAACACCATTTTCTTTTTCGACACCCGCAGCATAATGGATGAACGCGACCGGGCCCGTGCTTATATCGACTTCATCCATTTGTCCCCTCAGGGCAACCAAATTGTTGCCGAAAACCTGCTGGCGTTTATTATAAAAAATCGGCTTTTAGAGATTCACAGAGAAAAAGATTTTTGATGAGTGATATAATTATCCATCCCACGACCGTAGTAGACCCGGGGGCCAAGATCGGGAAAGGGACAAAGATCTGGCATTTCTGTCATATCGGTCCGGAGGCGGTGATCGGGGAAAGATGCTCTCTGGGTCAGAATGTTTATGTGGGGAAAGCGAAAATCGGCAATGGGGTAAAAATCCAGAATAACGTGAGTGTCTATGATGAAGTGGAGATCGAGGATGATGTCTTTTGCGGACCCAGCATGGTCTTCACCAACGTGTACAATCCCCGAGCGGCGATTTCACGAAAGCACGAGTACCGTAAGACCTTGGTCAAAAAAGGGGCCACCATTGGGGCGAATGCCACCATTATCTGCGGGGTCACTTTGGGGGAATACTGTTTTATTGCTGCCGGGGCGGTGGTAACCCGTGATGTGCCCGCCCATGCTCTGATGATAGGGGTTCCTGCTAGACAAAAAAAAATAATCGATTCATCTTTAAGCAAATTAACAAGAAAGAAAGAATAAACCAATGTGCGGAATCGGTGCAATTTACAAAATCAAGCCTAGTAAAATAGGAGATATAGAACTAAAAGACTCTGAAAAAATCTCGGGCCTGTTAAAAAACCGCGGACCCGACTCAAATGGAATTTGGTTTGATAGTAGAATATCTATAGTCCACCGCAGATTAGCAATTGTGGACACAAACAAAAGAAGTACTCAGCCTATGGAATCGAAAACATGGGTGATATGTCTAAATGGAGAAATAATCAATTACAAAGAATTAAAAAAGACGCTAAAAGAAAAAATACAATTTAAAACATCATCCGATACAGAAGTCTTGCTACAAGCCATTGAATTTTTTGGGCTCAAAGAAACTTTAAATAAAATAGCCGGCATGTTTGCATTTCTTGCTTACAATAAAAAAACACAAACCCTTTATGCGGTAAGGGATCATCTTGGAATCAAACCGCTATTTTACTCTGCTTGTCAAAACAACTCAGTCTACTTTGCGTCATCAGCAAGCGCCATTCAAAAAGCAAATAAAAATCATTTTGGTAAAATAAACAATAAAGCCTTGTCCTCCTTTTTTCAATTAGGAGCTACCTTTACAGCTGAATCATGTTTCGAAAATATAAAAAGATTAGGACCCGCTGAAATCTTATCAATATCTCCCAATGGTAGTCAGAGTATAACAAAGTATTGGGAGCCAAAATATGACCCCTCATTTTCGGTAGATGACTTAATGACTATTATTCAAGAATATAAATATTCAGATGTTAAATCCGCTATTTTTTTAAGCGGGGGAATCGATTCTTCGTTTCTTGTATCAACTATCGGAGATTTGGATTGTTTTCACTTAGATTCACCTGAAAAAAAGTTCGCAGAGGCAGTGGCAATAAAATATAAAAGAAAAATCCAAATAGTAAAACCAACTGCGAGCGACTACTTTGAATCGTTGAGAGAATGCACCCAATCTTTTGGGGAGCCTTTAATGAGTGCAGGTATTCCAGGCGTTGTCTCTGCAGCAATCAAACGGACGGGGTATAAAATGGCAATAAGTGCAAATGGAGCCGATGAATTATTTTATGGGTATCCAAGAACACCAATAATTGGGTTGAAAGAACCCAATTTATATCCTGAAGATGGGGTTCAGAACAATTTCTTTTCATATCAATATAACCACATTTTTCGGCATTCTGAGCATTATAAAATAAAGAGTATAGATTACAAAAAATCTTCTAAACACGGTTTTGAATTGTCAAAGCAATTTTATATGCAAAACTTTCCTGCACATGCTTCTTATCGATGGTTTGAACTTATGACTTATGTCTTACATGACTTAAACGCGACCCTTGATGCAGCATCAATGCATTATGGCATAGAAGTAAGAGTTCCATTTTTAGATCATCGGATTGTTCAAGGCGTTTTGTCTTGGGAGCCTGAAAAAATAGTAACATCACAATTTGGTAGAAAATCTCCGCTAAAACAGGTTCTTAGTAAAGACTTTGGGCCCAGCTTTTTATCACGACCAAAACAGGGATTTAGTATAAACGACGGCATGTATCAAAAAATCGAGAAAAGAGAAAATGAAATTCTTTCAAAATATATAAAAAATGGATTTATAGAAATAAAGAGCAAAATCACTGATTTGTACGAGCGGGATATAAATTATCTAAAGAAATCTGTATTGGCGTTTCATCTCTGGGGATTAGATGAATAAAGTCAAACGAGAACTTCTTAGAATAATAAAGCAAGTTGCCAATTTGCCTCAACGAGCACAGGTTGCCGCCGTTCGTATTAATAATAAATGTCGGCGCCCCTCTTACACAAGCAAACCTATTTCAAAAATAATTGTAGAAGGACATGTGCTAAATTCTTTTAAGCATCATAAAAATAAAATCTCTGCGGACATCATTTTAATCTGCGCATTTACAGAGCGGTTTGATATGATAAGCACTGCAATCAAGGAAACCTTAAAACAAAATACAAAAAAACCATTACACATAAAATGGGTTTTAGTTGGCTCAACAAAAAAGGATTTTGACTTTATCGCAAAAATATCGAGGTCCACAAAAAATGTATGTGGGTTTTTAACACAAAACTCGCCGCTTGGCGGGAAATGGCAAGCAGCAGTAAGGGCTGCAAGACAAATTTATGAGGCCGAACTTTTTGGAATAATTGGCAGTGATGACATAATTTCAAATTCTCTAATAAACCATATTTTTTCTCAATATCTAAGAGATCAAAGAGAAGAAAAAAAACTAAATCTACCAAGCCCAAGTTTATTCGCCCCTACCGAGTGGATTATGACTGCATGTAGAGGAAATAAACTTGGCCCAAATATTTTTCGGTGTTATTATAGATTAAATAATTATCAACAGCCTTTAGGTGCAGGCAGATTCTATACAAAAGAGTGTCTATCAAGCTTTAATGACATAATATTTGATGGTCGAAAAGAGAATAATCTTGATAACAAGGGGTGGGATCTTATCAAAGCGAACTGTTTGCCAGTTGCTTATTACAATTTATCGCAAGGAGTATTGGCTTCAATTAAAGGGCCTTGGGAATCATTAAATTCTGCAGATGTAATAACTCAATCAAATACCGTTTGTGTTGAGGAATATTCATTTAAAGGAAATAAGCTACTTCAATCATCATTTTCAAAGGAGACCTTTGATTTTATTACAGAATAACTATTCGGTAGGTGTAAAATCTTTTTCTGTAATTCGTAGAAATTACGTCAAGAATGGCAGGATTCAGACTGCAAGGTATATGGAATTCTGATGATTTGTCGGGGTCTTGCCAGATAATCTGGTCAAGAAGTTATAAGATCCTGCGCAAATCTCTTTGCTTCTGCGACTTCGGCCACCAAAGAGTTCTACAATGTAAGCACAAAGGCTAAGGGTAACCATAAATCATGTGGCTTAAATATAAATTGGAATGACAGGCCGTAAAAAAATGATTCAGTACCAGCATTGCACTCAGATTCATCGTACAAATCTTAAATGAGTAAAATATTTATCAATCCCATATGGGTAGGGAATTCAGGGGGCAGCTTTGGCAACGGGAAAAATATGATAGTTCTGACATATCGCTCCTGAGGTAGTTTATCCAGGATATATTTTAGCTGAGCCAGAACATTTGTGCGGGAAGGCCGAAAATTGGCAAGGGGAGAAATCCAGATCAATGCCAGTTTTTATGATAAGGTGAAAATCATTGAAAATGTGTTCTTCGGAACGAGCATGGTCTTCACCAACGTGTACAATCCCCGAGCGGCGATTTCACGAAAGCACGAGTACCGTAAGACCTTGGTCAAAAAAGGGGCCACCATTGGGGCCAATGCCACCATTATCTGCGGGGTCACTTTGGGGGAGTACTGTTTTATTGCTGCCGGGGCGGTGGTAACCCGCGATGTTCCCGCTTTTGCGCTGATGATGGGAGTCCCCGCAAAACAAAGCGGATGGTTGGATGAAAAGGGAACAAAGAGCATCCTCCCAAAAGATCATGCTTGAGCCTAAAAGTCTTCAGAGTCAGCAAGCAGATAAAAGACTGAAGCGGCGATGAGCCCCTTCTTAAAATTCTGGAAAAAAAAGACAGTGACAACTTTAACGGACAACCCATCACAATCAAAAAGCCAGAACGAAGATTATTGGACCGGACATAACGTGACAAAACACAAATATTTTCAGACTACCAAGGAGTCTTTGGAGTATTTTGATTGGAGAAACGACCAGTATTTCAACTATCTCAACCTGATGCCGGTGGTTGACTTTGATAATCAAGTCATACTTGATTACGGTTGTGGGCCAGGCCACGATCTGATTGGCTTTGGGATTTATTCTCGGCCGCTGAAATTAATCGGAATGGACATCTCTAAAAGTTCGCTGGCCGAGGCGCAGGAGCGCTGTAACCTTCATGGCCTAAGACCACTTTTGATCCATTGCAACGATCCCGAAGCTAAAATCCCACAAGAAAATGAAAGTATTGACCATATTCACTGCTCGGGAGTTTTGCATCATATTCCCGACTTTAAAAAGATACTTCGGGAATTTAAGAGAATCTTAAAACCCGAAGGGTCTATCAACCTCATGGTATATAACCGAAACAGCATCTGGTATCACCTTTACGTTGCCTTCATTTTGCCTTTTAGAAACAATTTTTTCCCGGAGCTCAGTTTATCCGAAAGATTTGCCAAGAGCACGGATGGGCCAGAATGCCCCTCCTCATTTTGTCATACGCCCGAAGAGTGGCTCGACCATTTTCGGGATGCGGGCTTTGATGCAAGATTCCGCGGGGCAGCCGTGTCTATGACCGAGGCGGGTGTCCTTTCGGCGCGATTTGACGCTATCCAAGATCTCCGGCTTAGCTCAGAAAGCCGTAAATTTTTATTAGCGCTCGAGTTCGATTCCGCAGGCTTCCCTATCGTGAAAGGTCACTACGCTGGAATCGATGCATGTTTTCAATTAAGGCATACCAATCAATAAAGCGAAAGACGCCGCCATTTATTTATCATTGAGGAAGTTGATTATGCAAAGTATGCCGTGAAATACGATAAATGCGGGCGGCAACCAGAAAGAAAAATCATTTAGAAATCTTCAAAGGGGCATCATTACTAATCCTTGCTAATTCCAATAAAATATGTAAAAATTTAAATGAATAACTGGATTCTACTTGTTCACCATAATCCTGCTTTGGACCCAAGAATTGGATGGATCACTGATTATGCTCCCGAGAATATAAATATTAAAGTTATCGCTTTTCACCAAGATGATAAAGAAAACCGGGTTATAAACAACGGCAAAGAAAAGAAATTAATAAAATGCAATGAAGAGAATGAAATAATTTCTTTTATTGACGATTTATTTGACACTTTAATAGTACAAAGAAGGCTATCTGAAAACAAAATATACGCAGAAAAGCATTTCGCCCGTCATATAGTACGGCTTATAAGGCTGTTTGCATTGGAAATAGCAGATGGAGGCGAGAAAATCTTTGTAAAATTCAAAAAGGAAGCATCGTTTATTTTGTTATGTAACCACGCACTAATTCGGGAAGCAAAAAACGAAAAGGAAATTCCTGCAGGAATTATCGCATCAGACTTTTATACTCTATTAGCGGGAGTTTATCTAAAACTTTTGTGGAATCGTCCTCTTATATATGAGGCTCATGAATATCATTCAGAGGAAACTCCCCACATGCACAACAAATACAAGAAGTTTATAAAAGAACTGGAAAAAAGCTTCTGTAAAATTGCTGATAAAAGGTTTATTGTAACGAAAGAACTTGCACAGATTGCTAAAAAAGAGTTTGGTTTATCTTTTTCTGAAATGATGAATGCTGTTCCTTATACAAGGCTCACGTGAAGGCCCTACAGGTCTCATTTGTTTTTTGCGGAAACTTTGGGCCCACCAGAGGCTTGGAAGTCTTAATACAAAATTGGTTAAAATGCCCTCCAAATGCAATTCTTTATCTTCAAGGAAAAGATAATGATTTTAAATTATACTTATCAAACCTTGCTTCATCAAAAAAATTAATTGAAAAAAAACAGCTTTTTTTTCCAGATGCCGTAAAAGAAATAAATATAGTTGAAAGTTTAAAAAGGTATGATGTAGGGGTGATACCATATGAACCAGTTTGCCTAAACAACAAGTACTGTTGTCCTAACAAAACTTCCCAATACCTGAAGGCAGGTTTGCCCGTCTTGGCAAATAACCTTCCTGCTGTAAGGCGGATTTTAGGTAATAATGGAGCCGGCATTATTGTAAATTTTCGTGATACAAAAAAGTTTCTAAAATTTGTTGAATACTTTTTAAAAGAGGAAAATATTGTTGCATCCAAAAAAGCCGCCGAAAAACTACATCGTGTCTTTTGCTGGGAAAAAACAAGCGAAGAATTCTATAAATCCCTTGCGGTGTCAGGTAAAAAATATAAAGAAACAAAAATATATAAACACTGCATTAAAGAAAAAAAGCAACAATTTTATTTTTCGTCTAAAATCTTCCGACTCCAAGCAAAAAATCACAGAAGCAGCTTTTTAGAAAATACTACAAGACGCGAAGAAAATAAAAGTATGAATTTGACAAAAAAAGCAAAAAACTTTTTGGGTTATATCCGTCCTTTTTACAATTCTCGGCAATTAACCTTTTCCCTTGCATGCCTATTGGCTGCAAAAATAATCTTCTATCTGCAGCACCAATTACTTAAGGGTAAAACATACCAAATTCACCCATTTTTCGTTTTATTTCTGAAATCTTTTAAAATTCAAAGTGGGTGTAATTGAGCGGTATGACGCATTAACTAAGAAGGTAATTTCACCTATTTAACTTATGTGTGGGTTCTTTGCTTTTTGCAAAAATGGAAATAAGAAAAACCGAATTAAATCCAGCATTACAAATACCTTAAACCAAAGATTAAAACACAGAGGTCCAGACGAGGAGTCTGAGTGGTTAAGCTCGGATCAAAATGTTTATTTTTTTCACAGACGCCTTAAAATAATAGATCTTTTGCAAGGCAGACAGCCCATGTCTGCGGGTGGTCTTACCATTGTTTTTAATGGTGAGATTTACAATTTCGCTGAACTCAAAAATCAACTTTCTAATTCTTGGGTATTTCAGACAAAATCCGATACCGAAGTCATCCTCGCTGCATACGCGCAATGGGGAGAAGACTGTGTAACTAGACTCAGAGGAATGTTTTCCTTTGCTCTCTGGGACCAAAGCGAAAAAAAACTTTTTTGCGCTCGTGATCACTTTGGCATCAAGCCATTTTATTTTGCCCAGGATAGCGATGGGTATATTTTTGCCTCTGAAATCAAGGCCTTGCTCCCCTTTCTGCAGAACCGAAACCTTAATTCAGACGCATTAAAGGACTATCTTTTCTTTCAACTATATCTGCATGGCAAGACTCTATTTGAGGGTGTTCATGAGCTGCCCCCTGCCCATTTTTTGGTTCTACAAAACGGTAAAATTCGACTTCATAAATACTGGGAAGTCTTCTATCGTCCGGAATTCGGGAAAGACGATTCCTATTTTAAGGATCGTTTGGTCGGGTTCATGGATGAGACAGTTCGGCTTCATTTGAGAAGTGATGTGCCAGTGGGCGCTTATGTTAGCGGCGGCTTGGACTCTAGCTTAATTGCTACCCTTGCGGCTCAGAAATCATCCTCTGGATTCCGCGGTTTTCACGGCCGATTCGGTGAAGGCCGGGGCTTTGATGAAAGCCCTTATGCCCAAGCGGTGGCACGGCAAGCCGGCATTGAGCTTCACGAGGTTCTGATCACTCCGGAAGATTTTCTCCGGGACATCTCCAAGATCATCTGGCATTTGGATCAACCGGTAGCCGGTCCGGGCTCCTTTCCCCAATTTTGCGTATCCCGCCTTGCGGCTTCAAAAAACAAGGTGGTGCTGGGCGGGCAGGGCGGGGACGAAGTTTTCGGCGGTTACGTGCGTTATTTGGTGGCATACTTCGAACAGTGTATCCGTGGGGCAATCCAGGGAACCCTGCACAACGGAAACTACGTGGTCACCTATGAGTCGATCATTCCCAACCTGCGGTTTCTGCAAGGATACGAACCGATGCTTCAGGAGTTCTGGAGGGAGGGCCTGTTTGAGGCGATGGACCGGCGCTACTTCCGTCTGGTCAATCGGGCCCCGGACCTGAGCCGCGAAGTGCGCTGGAAGGAGCTTGGATCTTATGACCCGTTTGAGTCATTTTCTGAGATTTTCAACGGACAAAACGTTGGGAAAGAGGCATATTTTGACAAGATGACACACTTTGACTTCAAGACCCTGCTGCCTGCCCTGCTGCACGTGGAGGATCGGATGAGCATGGCCCACGGGCTGGAATCCCGGGTGCCATTTCTGGATGTGCCCTTGGTGGAGTTTCTCGCCACGATCCCAGCCGATGTGAAATTTAAGGAGGGGCGGCTGAAGCGCCTGCCTTTGGAGACGTTCAGAAATGTCCTTCCCAAAGAGATTATTTCCCGGGAAGACAAGATGGGTTTTCCTGTTCCCCTGCAGGCCTGGTTCAGGGGGCCTTTGAAGGACTTTATCCAGGATACCTTCCGTAGCCAAAAGAGCCGGGAGCGGTCGGTATTTGATTCCGATGAGATTCTAAAATCCATCGAGCGGGAGCCGAAATTCGGCCGGAAAATCTGGGGTTTGCTTTCCCTGGAGCTGTGGTTTCAGCAGTTCATGGACCAACCCGTGAACACCTTGGAGTCTTAAGCGTTTGAAGATCCTGATATCCGGCGGTTGTGGGCAGGTTGGTTCTCATGTGGCGGAGCTTTGCCTGGAACGTGGGGATGAGGTGCTCGCCATCGACAATTTTGCCACGGGCCGAAGGGAGCATCTGCCCGCCTCTCATTCTCGGTTGCGTTTTGTGGAGGGAACCATTGCGGACCGTAATTTGGTGGAGTCATTGTTTGCCGAATTCCATCCTGAAGCGGTGGTTCACACCGCCGCCTCCTATAAGGATCCCGGAGACTTTTACAGTGACACCCTGACGAACTGTGTTGGCGGGGCCAACCTGGTCCGGGCCTCGCTGGACCAAGGAGTCCCCCGTTTCATCTACTTTCAGACCGCCCTGTGCTACGGCACCAAGCCCCTCCACAATCCCATCACGCTCCGGCACCCGAAGTTCCCGGCCAACTCCAGCTACGCCATCTCCAAGACGGCGGCTGAAGATTACCTGGAGATCTCCGGGCTGGATTTTGTTTCTTTCCGGCTCGCCAACGTGATCGGGCCGCGGAATGTCTCCGGCCCCCTTCCGATCTTTTTCCGGAGACTAACGGAGGGCAAACAATGTTTCGTCACCCGATCCCGCAGGGATTTCGTGTTTGTAAAGGATCTGGCCGCGGTGGTTCTCCGTGCGATCGACGGGACGGGGCGCGGCGCCTATCACTTTTCCAGCGGCAAGGATGTCCCGATCCAGGAGTTGTACGACCACGTCGTTGCCGCCATGGAGATCCGGCCCTACCCCCAACCGGAGGTCAAAGACCTGGGTCCGGACGATGCTCCCTCCATCCTTTTGGATCCGAGCCGGACTTTCGCGGACTTTGGAGAAATTTCTTTTACTCCCTTGGCTGAGACGGTCCGGCAAGCGGTGGACTACTTCCGGCGGCACGGAGTTCATGGCGGCTACACCCATCTGAAAATCAGCAAGTAAGACCTGCATGCGCATCCTGATCACCGGCGGCGCCGGCTGCTTGGGTTCCAATCTCGTGGAGCATTGGTTGCCGCAGGGCCACTCCATCGCCGTTCTGGATAATTTTGCCACCGGCAAGAGGGAAGTGGTTCCCCCCGTGGCCGGGCTGGAAGTGCACGAGGGGAGCGTGGCGGATGAGGGCTTGGTGGGACGGGTGTTTGCAGGATTCCGGCCCGAACTGGTGGTCCATGCCGCCGCTTCCTACAAGGATCCGGAAAACTGGCGGGAGGATAGTGCCACGAACGTGGTGGGTAGCGCCATCATCGCCAAAGCGGCCATCCGGCACGGCGCGGCCCGGGTGGTCAATTTTCAAACCTCGCTTTGTTACGGGCGTCCGACCCGGCTTCCGGTGCAAACCTCCCAACCCCTGGCGCCTTTCACCAGCTACGGCATCACCAAGACGGCCGGGGAACAGCTAATGATGATGTCACCGATTCCCACCGTCTCCCTTCGGCTGGCCAACGTGACCGGCCCGCGCCTAGCGATTGGCCCGATCCCATCCTTCTTCAAGCGCTTGAAGGCGGGAATGGACTGTTTTTGCGCCGATGCTTCCCGCGACTTCCTGGATATGGAGGACTTTCTGCGGCTCATGGACCGGCTGTTGGAACCAAAAGCACCCGCCGGGGTCTTTAACGTCGGAACCGGCGAGGCACACTCCATCTTGGAAATATACCATCTGGTTCGTGAGCATTTAGGTCTTCCTCCCGGAAATGTTCCGGTCCAGCCCGTGGGGGTGGATGACGTCCCGGTCATGGCCCTGGACTCTCAAGAGACGTTTGCCGCCTTTGGCTGGAGGCCGGAACACTCCTTCCGGGAGGCGATTTCGCGGCAGCTGAAGTGGTATGACCGGCACGGTGTTTCCGACGTTTTTTCCCATCTCCGGTCTATGGCTCGGCCCTGCTAAATTCCATGGGATTTCGAGGGCAGAAGGTGTTGGTTGTGGGCGGGGCGGGTTTTGTGGGAAGCAACCTGGTTCATACCCTTTTATCGCAGGAGCCCGCCGAAATCATCGTGGTCGACAACCTCCTCTCTTCCGAACGCTCAAACCTACCTGCAGATTCAAGGATCCATTTCGTGCCGGGCTCAATCACCGACGACCAAATCCTTGGAAATCTGCCCGAAGATCTGGATTACTGTTTTCATCTGGCCTGCTTTCATGGAAACCAGTCCTCGATTGCCGACCCCTTGGCGGACCATGAAAACAACACCCTGACATCTTTAAAACTCTTCAACCGTCTGAAAGAGATCCGCGGCTTGCGAAAGGTTGTTTATGCGGCCGCAGGCTGCGCGGTGGCGGAAAAAACCCACGAAACCGCTCGGGCGACCCTAGAGGACGCGCCGGTCTCCCTTTTTCACGACAGCCCCTACTCCATCTCCAAGTTGATCGGGGAGATGTACGGAAATTACTTCTGGCAGAGGCACGGGTTACCATTCGTGAAGGCCCGGTTTCAAAATGTCTACGGCCCGCGTGAAATCCTCGGGGCGGGGCGCTGGCGCGGGACAGTCCACACCGTTTGGCGGAATGTGGTGCCGACCTTTATCTGGAAATCGCTGGAGGGGGAGGCCCTGCCTCTGGAAAACGGCGGAAAAACCAGCCGGGATTTTATCTTTGTGGATGACCTTGTGCGGGGTCTGCTGGCCTGTGCGGAGCGGGGCGAGCCCGGCGAAGCCTACAACCTGGCCTCGGGGGTGGAGACATCCATCGGCGACCTTGCGGGAATGATCAATCAGCTGACGGGCAACCCCACCCCGCCGGATCTGCGGCCGGCCCGGGACTGGGATCGATCGGGGAAGCGCTTCGGTTCCGTGGAAAAAGCCCGGGAAAAACTAGGTTTTACCGCCGGTGTGTCCGTACGTGAGGGGTTGCAAAGGACCGTGGCCTGGACCCGCGACAACCGGGACCTGATTCGTGGCACCATCCGCAAGCACGATGAAAACATGCAAAAGATGGCCAAAGAGGCAGCGCCAAAAGGTTGAAGGTCGCCACCATCGTGGGGGCACGTCCCCAGTTCATCAAGGCCGCTGCGGTCAGCCGGGCCATGGCCGACCAGCCCGGCATGAGGGAAATCCTGATTCACACCGGACAGCACTTCGATGACAACATGTCGGAGGTCTTTTTCCGCGATCTGGAAATCCGTAAACCTGATCATCATCTTGGGGTGGGTGGGGGAACCCATGGGCAAAACACCGGGAGAATGATCGAAGCCGTGGAGCGGGTTCTAATCCACGAGAAACCCGGATGGGTTCTTGTTTACGGGGACACTGACTCCACCTTGGCGGGTACGTTGGCTGCAGTGAAACTGCATATTCCTGTGGCGCATGTGGAGGCAGGTTTGAGGTCCTTCAACCAACGTATGCCGGAGGAGATCAACCGTGTGCTTACGGATCACGCCGCCTCCTTGCTCTTTGCCCCGACCGCGGCGGCAGTCAAAAACCTGGCCGCGGAGGGAATTCGGGGGCCAAGGGTACAACAGGTCGGGGATGTGATGTACGACGCAACGCTCTTTTTCAGGGATCGGGCCCGGAAACCGGATCAGGTCGGCCTGGAAAAAGAAGAACCCTTCCTGCTCTGCACAATTCACCGGGCGGAAAATACCGATGATCCCAGGCGACTCGCGGCGATTGTGCGCCTCATCAACCAAGTGGCCTCGAGAACCCGAGTGATCCTGCCCCTTCACCCGCGCACGGCGCAGGCACTGCGGGCCCTGGCGACAAAACCATTTTCCGAAGATGTAACGGTCACAGCCCCGCTTGGCTACTTGGAAACTGCGTGGTTGCTGGGTCACTGCCGGATGTTAATCACTGACAGCGGCGGAATGCAAAAAGAGGCCTATTTTCACGGCAAGCCTTGCGTGACCTTACGAGAGGAAACCGAGTGGGTAGAGTTGGTGGAGATCGGAGCCAATCGAGTGGTTCCACCTCTGGCAGAAAATGCCTTTGAACTGGCCGAAAAGGCATTGTCCGTAAAAATTAATGGAGGTCTTTCGCTTTATGGAAAAGGCCGGGCCAGCACCTTGATCGCCTCCGCCCTCCTCTCATGAGACCGAGTGTCCCTCAGTTGAATGTTTTAGCCCTGCATCAAATGGGCGATCCAAGATATTGGAGAGAGGCCGTTAGATCCCTTGAGTTCATGATCCAAGACTGCAGGCCTGAACTTAACTGTATTGTTCACGACTGTGCATATCCATTGCCTGAGTATTTAAGAGAATTGGATTATCACTTGATTGTGATGGGGCCAACTTTCCTATGCAACCGATACCGGGAGGAAAACCTCCAGCGAACCAGGGAAAACTACCGATTTATTGCCCAGAGCAAGGCTTGCAAGGTGGCCTTGCCCCAAGATGACTATGACTGCTCGGCGATTTTGGATGACTGGCTCAACGATTGGGCGGTGGACCGCATTTACACGGTCTGCCCTGACAAGTGGCACATTCTGTATCCAAAGTGCAATGAAAACCGTGAGATTCTGCTGGGCTACACAGGCTATGTTTCCGAGGAATGGCTGGAATCTTGGAGAAGACCGAAACCTCGCAAGGCCAGGACGTTGGATGTTTCTTACCGCGCGTCCAAGTTGCCTGCCAACTTCGGAAGCTTGGGAGCGTTGAAATACAGAATCGCGGACCGGTTCCTCGAGGCATTAGGAAAAGGAAGCCGACTCAAAAAAGACATATCCACCCGTTTTGAGGACATGATTCCCGGGAAACAGTGGCACGACTTCATGAACGATTCGAAGTGCTGTCTGACCACTCCGAGCGGAAGCTCTTTATTGGATCCTCATAACAAGATTCGAAAGTGTGTGGAAAGCTTTGTCCTGCATAACCCAACCGCTGAATTTGAGGAAATCGAGGCACACTGCTTTCCCGAACTGGATAGACAACAGGTCTTTTCGGCCATCTCCCCCCGGAACATCGAGGCGGCCCTTGCGGAAACGGTCCAGCTTGCAACCCCTGGAAATTATTCTGATCTGATGGAGCCGGAGACCGACTATGTCCGCCTTGAAGAGGATTGTTCCAATATCAAGGATGTCCTGAAAACCATCGCCGACACCAAAAAATGCAAAGCTATAGCCGAACGTTGCAAAGAAAAAATGCTGGCTCAGCCGCGCCTGCGGAGAGCTAATGTCGTGCGGGAAATTGTGGAATTTGGTGCGAAAATCGCTTCCGAACGCGGAATTCCTGATCCTAACCAGAGGAAGGTCGACAAAGCCTTAGAAAAGTACCAGCAGGACAAAAAGACGAATTTTCAGAGATTCTCCCCCGTAAAGAAAATTAGCTATTTTTTTCGAAGCATCTTCAAGAAAAAGAAAATCTAGAGCCTTCCCGGATATGTGTGGCGTTGCTGGTTTTTATGAGTTAGGCAAGCCGGCAAACGAGCATTCGCTCGATCATATCACGGATGCATTGGGCCATCGTGGACCCGATGGAAGGGGCATTTGGCGGGAGGGGCGCATTGGGCTGGGGCACCGGCGATTGGCGATTCTCGACCTTTCTCCCGCCGGAGCTTGTCCGATGGTATGCCGGTCTCCCGACGGCCGAAAATGTGTGCTCACGTACAACGGGGAGGTTTACAATTTTCTGGAGATCCGCCGGGAGTTGGAGGGTAAGGGGTATCAATTCCGATCCGAAACGGACAGCGAGGTGGTTGGAGCGGCCTACCTGCGTTGGGGGCCAGACTGCCTTTTCCGTTTCAACGGCATGTGGGCCCTCGCTATCTGGGACCCTCAAGACCAAAAACTGTTCCTTGCACGGGATCGGTTCGGGATCAAACCACTCCACTACCTTTGGCTCGGGGGAACTTTTTATTTTGCCTCCGAGCTGAAGGCCTTTTGTTCGTTGCCTGGATTCCGGCGAAGGCTCAACCGGGAATACGCGGTGGAGGCGTTGCGCAAAAGCCAGCCGCTGGAAGGAACCTCGGAAGAGACCCTGATGGAGGGGGTGAAGAAACTCCTCCCTGGCCATCGCATGGAAATCGGACGGGACGGGAAAGTGCGGAAGGATAAGTGGTGGGAAACCCGGGACCATCTTCCCCAGGTGGCCTCCAGCCTGAAGGAGCAAGTGGCGGAGTGGCGGGATCTCTTTCTGGATGCCGTGCGCCTGCGGCTGCGGAGCGATGTCCCCATCGCGACCAGCCTCAGCGGGGGCCTGGACTCTTCCGCCGTGGCGGGGGCTTTGCATCATCTGGAAAAGGAAAACCCCGAACGTCTTTTTCGGACCCCGCGGGACTGGCGAAGAAGTTTTTGTTCAGCTTTTCCCGGCACAGCCCTCGACGAGACGGCCTTCGCGGAGGAAACCGCCCGGGCCACAAATTCCCCCTGCCGCCTGACGGTCTTCACGGAGGCCCCCTCCGCGCGACAAATTGAGGAGGCGGTTTGGGTCATGGAGGACATCTCCTTCGCCTTGGCGGTGCCGGTAGTGGAAAATTACCGGGCAATGCGTTCCCAGGGCGTCTGGGTCTCCCTTGACGGCCATGGCGCGGATGAGATGCTGGGAGGCTACGGGTGGTACCTGGCGGAGCCGATGGAAAGCCTGAACGACCGCCTTTATCGGGAGTTTCACCAAACCTTGCTTCCCTCGATTCTCCGCAACTTTGACCGCTGTTCCATGGCCTCAGGGGTGGAGGTGCGAATGCCGTTCATGGATTGGCGGCTGGTATGTATGAGCTTCGCCCTGCCGGCCGACCGGAAAATCGGACACGGCTACACCAAGTGGATTCTCCGGGTAGCCATGCAGGGAATCCTGCCGGACACCGTCCGTCTTCGGAGATCCAAAATCGGATTCAATTCGCCGATGATCGACTGGTTCCATCAGGGGCTGGGGGGTTTAGCCCGGAAGGTGATCGCCAGCCCGGGGTGGCGAGACTGCCGCCTGTTTCCGTCCCGTAAAATTGGCGAGGAGATTCTCCGGGCGGAACGGGACAAGCACCTCGGCCCTAAGGACTGGGACCAGACCATGCGATGGTGGATTTGCCTGAACCTTGTTTTGTGGAAAAGCCTTTTCTTGGAAGGTGAGCAGGTTCCTCGTGCGAAGGTGGCTTGCTAAAATGAGGTTTCTTCAGGTCAATCTTTTCTACGACGCTTATCTCAGATCCCTGGATCACCACCGCAACGGATGTAGGGATTTGACCTTTGATCAGCAACAGCGGCTCCTTTGGGAAGACGGTTTCTCCGCCTGTTATTACTTTGCGGAGGGCATGGCCGGGCTGGGCCACGAAACCATGATGGTGGTGGCCAATGACCGGATCAGCCAGGAAGCATGGCAGCGGGAGAACCGTGCGGAGGTGGGCCCCCCGGTTATTTCCGGGCCCACCGGCGCTTGGGGGCAGGCATTGCCCCCGGATCTTCTGGCCATTCTTTTGGCGCAGATACGGAAGTTTGACCCCGATGTGCTTTTTTTTCAGGACCCCATCAGTCTGGATAGCCGCTTTTTGGCGCTTTTGCCCAAGCGGCCAAAATTGGTGGTGGCGTGGCGGGCCTCGGAGGTGCCCAAAAAAACCGACTGGAGCGACTTTGACCTTCTCGTTTCAAGCCATACTCCCTCCCTCCGTGCCGCCAAAGCCAGGGGTGCTCGCTGGCAGGAGTTTTTACAACCCGGATTCCCGGAGAGGTTGGCCCGGGCGGTCGAAGGTGCTCCCAAATGCCGGGAAGTTGCCTTTTGCGGCCAGCTTTCGCATTTGCATCGCCGCCGGACTGAACTGCTGACCTCATTGGCGATGGATCAACTGGGACCGGGCCGACCATACGGGCTTCATTTTGCCGTCAACACCGATGGGAAAACCCCTGCTGGTGTCGCCATGCATGCCATTGCGCCCGTCTATGGCAAGGAAATGCATAAATTTATACGTTCAGCCCAAATCTGCCTTAACATTCATGCCGAGTTGGCGGAAAGAACGGGTGGCAATATGCGGGTTTTCGAAGTCACTGGCTCGGGAAGTTTTTTGCTTACAGACATGGGCCGGATAGACCATGAACTTTTCCGGCCCGGCCAGGAGATTGAAACTTTTCGGGACTTGGGGGAACTGCGTCAGAAAATCCGTTTTTATATGGAAAATCCCGAAGCGCGCGAAAGAATCGCCAGGGCCGGCCAACAGAAATGCCTCCGGGAATTCTCGTTGCAAAAAGCTGCGGCCCATCTGGAAATCCTTCTGGAGCGGGCCTTGCAAGCCGGGTCGCGCAGAAGGTTCGGGCCATTTCATCCTGACCGATGGCTTCCCGGATTGTGTCCTGTTCCGGCATAAGCTTAGCCGACGACAGACTTAGAATTGAAATCCATCCAACTGAAAAAATCCAAGTGCCGGCGGACTGATTGGAAAAAGCCTGCATGACTTTTGCTAAATTCCTGGACTATCTCCGGTGGGGCAAACAAGAGCCGGTACCCTTGAGGTTGGACGTCCGGAGCCCTATGGCCAACGTCGGCTGTGGCGGCGTGTTTCACCCCGACTGGGATAATTACGATTTGATCCCCGCGGATCCGACAATCCGGGCCATCAACCTGTCCCATTCTTTACCCTTGGCCGACCGATCCTACGAGGTGATCTATTGTTCCCATGTTCTGGAACATCTGGAGCGCGGGCGGGTCGGAGAAATTCTGAGGGAATTTCGACGAATCCTTCGGCCGGGGGGAATTCTCAGGCTGGCGGTTCCAGATCTTGCGCTTATCGCCGCAGCCTACCTGGAGGAGTTTCAGAGGGCCAAACGAGGAGAACCGGAAGCGGAGATCCGGCATGAATGGATGACCTTGGAGCTGCTCGATCAAATCACGAGGAAATTTCCCGGAGGCCACATGTTGCGGTGGTGGCAGTCCCGACCCGTGATGGCACGTGATTTCGTGCTCAAACGGGTTGGCCAGGAAGCGGCCCCGTGGATCCTGAGGGAGGGAGATCCCGAGCCTCCCGCAGACCAGAACCCGAACCTCAACCTCTATCGCCTGCCCGAAAAACCGGTCGAGGATGAAAAGGCTGTCCGCCGTTCCGGGGAAATCCACCGCTGGATGTATGACGAAGTATCACTGGGTTGCCTTCTGCGGGAGGCCGGTTTCCTTCAGCCCCTGGTCCGTGGTCCCCGGGAATCACGCATTCCTGGGTTCAGCAATTATCATTTGGATACCACCCCGGACGGCTTGGTCCGGAAACCCGACTCCCTTTTTATGGAAGCCGTGACCCCATCCTAAAATGAAAGTCCTGATGACCGGTGCGCGGGGAAGGCTGGGGGGTGTTTTGCGGCAGTTTTGGGAAAAGCGGGGCAATACAGTGGTGGCCTATTCCCGGAACGCGGACGAAGGGCACCGGTCCTTGGCGGATCTGAACAAGGAGCTGGCCACAAGGCGACCGGCCAAGGCCCTGCTTCACCTTGCATGGAGCACGGTGCCGGCCTCCGCCGAGCTCCGGCCGGGAAGTGAATGGCGGGAGGATCTTCCCTTGCTGGCTTCAATCCTCGAGGGGTTGCACCAAGCCAAAAATAAGGGGATCCGGATCCCCCGGCTGGTCTTTTTCTCGACCTGCGCAGTGTACGGACAAGGAAAAAGAAAACGGGCTTTCTCCGAAAAAGATCCGGCTTCCCCCATCGGATGGTACGCTTCCGCCAAGGCCGAGGCGGAGGCGCTGATCCGCCGGTTCTGCGAACAAAATTCCCTGCCCTATCTCATTCTAAGGATCAGCAATCCCTACGGATTTGTCCACAACCACGACTCCTTGCAGGGAGTGATCCCGCACCTGTCCCAGTCCCTTCTGCGCCGGAGGCCATTCCGCCTCTGGGGCGACGGCCGGGCGCGGAAGGACTACTTACACGTGGAGGATTTCTGCCAAGGGGTTGACGCCGCGATCAGGCACAACCTGACTGGCATCTACAACCTATGCCACGGGCGCACCACCTCCCTGCAGGAGCTGATCAGCTTGTTTGCCGAGATCACCGGCAAAAAATTCCGGACGGAAAAGAAGCCGGCCAAGGCTTGGGACGTGGGCCAAGCATGGTATACCCACGCAAAATTCACCCGGGCGACCGGCTGGAGGCCTTCCATTATCCTGTGCGAGGGCCTACACCGTTACCTGAAGGAACTCTTCTCTATTTAAAATTCGCGTCTTTCAAAATTGAGTTTTTTTTGCACCTATTTCGACCATCGCTACGCCGAGCAGGGGCTGGCCATGATCTCTTCGCTCACGCGGTTCGAAAAAAAGGCCGTGGTCTGGGTGCTGGCCTTGACGGAGGAGTGCGAGGCGCTTCTCCACAAGATCGCTCTGCCCTCCATCCAAGTCGTGCCGCTACCTGCTCTGCTGAAGAAAAGGCCTGCCTTGGAAAAAGTGCAAAACCAAAGAGGCCCGGTGGAGTTTTATTTTACGGCAAATCCGGTCTTTGTCCGATTTTGTCTGGAAAAAATCCCGAAGAACCAGCTTTTGACCAAGGTGGATTCCGACCTGTACTTTTACCAAAGCCCCCGACCCGTTTTCGAGCGGGCGCAGGGACATTCCGTGATCATTACGCCCCACCGTTTTCCCGCTGCGCTGCGGGACCGGGAACGATACGGGAAATTCAACACTGGCTGGGTAAGCCTCCGCAACAACCGGGCGGGTATGGCCTGCGCCCGGGACTGGGAGCAACAATGCCTGCAGTGGTGCCACGACCGTCCCGAACCGAAGCGATACGCGGACCAGAAGTACCTGGATGCCTGGCCCAAGCGCCATCAGGGAGTAAGGATCTTAAAACATCCGGGAGCCAACCTGGCCAACTGGAACGTGGGGGAGGCCGACCTCGTATGGGATGGCGCAAAAGTGTGGGTCAACGGGCAACCCTTGCTTTTCTACCATTTCTCGGGTCTCCATCGGTTGGCGGACCGCGTGTTCGATCCCCAGTGGCATCAATACGACCTGAAACCATCGTCGATCCTCATCCACAGGGTGTATCGGCCTTACCTTTCGGCCCTGCAGGAGGCACGAAAGTCGATTGGGGTTACCCGCGAATCCGCCGAATCGCTTCGTTATGGGGAAAGCGGAAAAAAATCCAACCGCCCGGGATTTTGGAAGCGATGGCGGCGTGTCCTGCGGGGCGACTACCTCGGAGCTTAGACGGTGTTTTTCCTAAAAAAGAATCGGTTGCAGGTCATCGTGCCGGGTTTCAGGGTGTTTCCCCATTCCATGCGCGAAGCTTGGGCCTTGAACCTAAAGAGCATGGGGGTGAACTTTGACTGGATTGTTCATCAGCCAGGCAAAGCGGATCGCACTGCCAAAAAAATCCGGCCTGAGTCTTTGGTCCTTTTGCTCAATGACCACCATTTGGACGATCTGACCGGCTATCTTTGTGCCCAAGGTAAATTTGGCCGTGGCCGGGACGGTGGTATTTGGGTGGGTCTCGCCACGGAGCGGGTGGTCGGATCCATTTTTCCCAGAAGTGAGGAAAAGACCCGCTTATGTTCCCAGCTCTGTCACTTGGTGGCACATTTTGACCCGGAGGCCGGGCCGATCGTTGCAGCCGCCGGAGCTCGGCCGCTTTTCTGTCACCAGTATGTGGATAGCCAGACCTTCAGTCCAAAGTTGGAATATACCCAGAAAAACAACGCTATCTTTTGGGCGGGAAAGTTAAGGGTAGGGGACTTCACCGGGGCCTACCGGGAGCGCACCCAACTATTCAACGGCATCCGGGAAACCAAGGGCTTCGCATGGCGGGAGGCAACCAATCCGGAAAAGGGAATCGGGCACATTGTCGGGGAAAAAGACCGTTCCAAAGGTCTCCTGAACCTTCCCTCCAACTGCCCGGGATTCACCTCGAACTTTTTCGAGAACCTGGCCATGGGTGCATGCGTTTTGCAACACGACGTGTCCACCCCGCATCCGCCGGGGTTGGAAGCAGAGGTTCATTATCTGGCTTACCGGAAGGATCAACCCGAAAGCCTTCGCGAGGCATGTGCCCGTTTCATGAGGGAACCGGAGAATTTCCAACAAATGGCGAACCGGGCCCGGGAAGCATGCCTGCGGGCCCATACCTTAAAGATTCGCATAAGGGAAATCTTCCGAGCCGTGATGGATGCCCCCGGAATCGGGCACACAGCATCCCCATCCAAGGATTTTCTCCATGGAATCGTGCAGAAGGATTCGGCCGCGTGAGGGGGTTTTCTGCCCAAGCCCTTTTGCAGTTTACAACCAACTCCATCGTTAATGTTTTCAAGAGCACGAAATCCAGAAATCCAAGTATCAGTCGACGGAACGAAGAAGCAACAGAGTGACCAGGAGAGAGCGCCTTTTCGGACTAATTCGGAAGATGGGCATTATTCCGAAGCCGTGAGTTCTTGGGGCAGGCTTTTCAACAACTCCGCCAGTTTCCCCGCCAATAAGAAAAGCCCGGAAGCGATGGGACATCAAAAAAGACCGCTTCACCCTAAGAGCGGAGGGACTTTGAAAGTGAACCAAATTAAAAACAGGCCCGGCTTCTTAATCGTTGATAGCCGTTGACCCTGGAGCCCAAGCATCGAGCGCGGGGATTTCCCGACCCCTGAAAAGAGAATAAATTCTGGCGTCCCTCAAAAAAGCGGCGGTGCGGGAGAGGGTGCTGACGCCCCCAAGAATAAAGTCCGATTCCGTCATGACCTGGAAGTCCTCGGACAAGCTTCGGTGCGGGCAGACCATGGTTCCGGGTGGGAAAATCTTCAGATCGACCGGTTCATCACTGCAGACCCAAAATTCCGGATTTCGGCGCGCCTCTTTTTGGGCGATCCGGTGGGCCGCTTGGGCATACTCACCGGGGTCGATATAAAACTGGCCTCCACTCCAGAGTCGGAAGTCCCCTTGGCGTATGTGCAGACAAATCCTCGTGCGGTTGCTGGACTTGGCTGGAGCCAGTCGGGATGAGAGCTCGGGATTGACGCTCCGGCGAAAACGCAAGATTTTCCGGATGGCCTCGCGGTGTTTCCGGACATAATGAGGCGCGCGGAACAACCAACCCTGCAGGTTGATCCACCGGTGCTTTCGGCAGACATCCGCGAATTGGGAAGACTCCATCGAGAGGCTTTCGCCCTCCCCCAGCGTCCAAGTGTGCAGACCTGGCACAGTTCCGGGGAAGCGGCTTTCACGGAGGGCAAAGTATTCCGCCCAAAAACGTGCCCCGCGAACAAGCTGGTGCAGCGGTAGGCCGAAAGCGGGCGGGGGATACCGGCACCAAGAGTTTGCCCACAACCCCTCAAACAGGTGGGCGTCGCGGTGCAGGGTGAGGTTGGCCAGGGAAAAACCGTGCTCCATCGCAAAGGCCAGAACATGAATGTGAAGAATCAAGCGGTTGCCCAAGCCCCCCTGATATTTGGATAAAACCAGCGTGGAACTCATCCGGGCCAATATGGCAAACGAACCGCTAGGCTCGATTCATTTTTGCCCCCCATGCGCGACCCTGTCCTCAAGCCTGTGAAAACCCCAGTGGCCATTATCCTTTACCGGCGACCTCGTCTGGTGGGGGAGTTGGTGAGAATCCTCCAAACTCACCGACCGGAGCGGGTCTGGCTGATCGCTGACGGGCCCAAGGGGGAGAATCGAGTGGAGGCGGGACTTTGCCTCGAGGCTCGACGGGAGGCCGAGAGGGGCATCACGTGGGACTGCAAGGTCCACAAGATCTATGCCGAGAAAAACCTTGGTCTCCGCAGGAACGTGGAGCAGGGGCTGGATGCGCTCTTTGCGGAGGAAAGCGAGGCGATCATTCTGGAGGAGGATTGCCATCCTTCCCCTGGCTTTTTCCCCTTCTGCGAGGAGATGCTGGGGCGTTACCGTAACGAGACGAGCGTGGCGGGTGTTTCCGGGAACTGTTTTCTTCCCAAGTCGACCGTCGTGGATTCTGATTATTTTTTTTCCAGCTACCTCCATATTTGGGGGTGGGCAACCTGGGCCAGGGCCTGGAACTCCTATGACCGCCCAAGTTGGTTTTGGCCGGAGGGTGGGTACAGGTCATATTTTCCGGAGGCGGGAAAGGCTCAAAGTCGGTACTGGGATCGGATCTATGGACGTGTCTCGAGCGGGCAGATTCAGACGTGGGACTACCCATGGGTGTCCCATCTCTGGAGACGGGGTTGGGTATCCATCACCCCTTCCCAAAATCTGGTCACCAACCGCGGCTTCGGACTCGAAGCCACCAATACCCGCGATTCCAGCGCCGAGGTGGGCCTGGAACGGGAGGGTCAGCTCAGTCCACCATACCGCGGTCCCACGGGACAGATCCGGGCGGATACCACGTTGGACCAGCTTGTTTTTCAAAATCATTTTCTCCGCATGGAGGGGCGATTGCCATTCTTCTCGAGGATGCTCCGTTCCATCCGAAAACGACTGAACGTCGCTTGAAGGTTCTTTTTCTTCAGGACCATCGGGAAACGGGCGGGGCCGCCCGGGCAGCCAGCAGGTTTGCCGCGGCTTTGCGAAAGCTGGGGGTTGAGGTCCTCGTGGCCGCGGGGGACCGGGGTAGTGGCTTGGGTCACGATCTTGTCACCGGCAAGCCCGCGCGGGGGTGGGGCCGGGTACGGGAGCTTTTGCGCGGAAAGGATGCGAATAAAAAGAGCCGGCAACGAAGGGCAGAGCGGGCTTGGGAGCAAATCATCCATGACTCCCACCCGGATCTGATCTGGGTTCACAATATCCAGGGAGCCTGCAAATGGGGATGGAGCCCGAAAATGGTGGAAGCAGCCCTCCGTGCCGCTCCGGTTCTTTGGACCTTGCACGACATGTGGGCCTTGGGGGACGGGCCATCCTATTTTCCGGAAACCGAGCTGAAACATCGGTGGAACCTTTCGCCCTTGCGCAAACTCAGAGAGGCAAGGCCAGAAGGGTGTCTCACCACCTTGACGCCTTCTGTCTGGTTGAGGGACTTGGTGCGCTCGGTCGATACCGGCCCATGCGAAGCTTGGCCCAATCCGTTGGACACCACGGCATTTCAGCCGATGGATAGGGAGAGTGTTCGCCGGTCATTGGGATTGGGGGACGAGGATATCCTGCTTATGGCCGCGGCGGAAAATCTGGCGGATCCACGCAAGGGCATTGATCTGTTGGAGGAGGCCTGGAAACAAGGTATCCGCGGTTCCCGGAGAGTCTGGCTGGGTTTGGCGGGAAGAAACTGCCCGCCTAGCCTACGGACCGATCCGCAGGTCGTGGAGTTCGGGTCGGTCGCGTCGGAGCAACGCATGGCGCAATTGATGTCGGCGGCGGACTTATTCCTTCATCCGGCTCGGGTGGAAAGCTACGGGCTGGTGCTGGAAGAGGCTCAAGCCTGCGGCACCCCGGTGGTGGCGTTTGCCGGGGGAGGGGTGGAAGAGACGTTTGTCGATGGAACCACCGGATGGAGGATTGAAAACAAGTCGGCGTACGGTATAGGGAATATCGTGCAGGGCCTTTTGCAAGACCTCCCATCTTTAAGAAAAGCGAGAGGCGCCTGCCGTGCTCATATGATGAAAAAACACAGGCACGATACCTTTGCCAAATCTTGGCATCCGTTTCTGGCGGGTTGCTTGGATGGGAAACTAAAAAAAAGATCAGCAGAGCCCCGTCCTCCCTTATGATGAGCGTATTTCGTTGAGCCAAGCGCCATTAATCATTCATCACGGCGGCTTCCAGTCGCACGTTCCCTTTTGTTTGTGGCAGAACCGAAAATCCAATTCCGGCCGCCCCATGATCTTGTTGGGAGATGAAAGCAACCGGATCGGAGGAATCGATTACCGCCACGAGCCAGTGGCGGATCATCAGGAAAAAAACCGACATCTGATCGCCGCGTACCGGCATGTCACCGGTTCTGAATTTCTGAAGGAGCGAAGTCACCTGGAACGGTGGTTCATTCTGTCCTCCTTTTTGGAGAAGAGCGGCATCAACCAATTCTATTTTCTCGATTCGGACTACCTTCTTTTCGCCGACTTAAAGGATCACGAGGCCGCCTGGATTTCGGAGGAGGCCGCGGGAACGCCCTCCTTTTGGGGTTTCTGCTATTTCCACTCCGCCGATATTATCCACGGTTTTTGTGAATGGTTGCTTAGGCTTTACCGCATGGAAGGGCGATTCGAGGAGATGCTTGCCCGGTATCGGGCGATGGGTCCCGGCGTGGGTCTGCAGGAGATGAGCTTTATCCAGGAGTATCTTGCCCAGACCGGGCTCCACGTCGCCCGACTGGATTGGCCCCATCGTTCCGCGCCGGAATGCTTTGATGACTGCTACTTTGGCTGTTCCTACTTCGACCATCCACGGGACTTTGATCGCCTGCGCCAGGATTCGCCCGGCGGGCCGGTTCTCCTGCAAACGGAGGAAGGGACTCGTCGGTTGCTGGGCCTCCACTTTCAGGGCCACCGAAAAAGGCAGATCCCCGGATTCACGGGTTGGAATCCGGCGGTGGTGAAGGCCTTTTTCCGTCCGAATCTCCGCCGAAACCTCCGGCATCTCCTGCAATACCTTTGGGAGGGGCGCCGGTGTGCGCGTCTTCTCCGACGCCCCTGGGGTCAGGAAAGCTGATTTTGTTTGGTCAGCTGTCTGCTTCCAAGGCCCAGCCTCGGCCGGCGTTCTGACCGTGTACGTGGCGGGTGGCCCGGGCCAACAATTTCATAATAAATTTTTTTGGGAGGAATCAAGCCTCCCTCGCAAAGATGGCGGAGACGAAAAGCTAATTTGGCAATGCGCATGCGCAGGCTTTTCCGGTTCACGTCGGCCAGCGCGTTTTCCCCGTGGGAACCAAGTCGTGTGGCGATGTCGTCCCCATGCCAGGTAAAAAGCCCGATCGGCTGGCGTGATGGTTGGAGTCTCAGGCCCAACCTCATCTGGCGGCGAAACCAGACATGGTCTCCCACCACCCGATAATCGGCCGGATAGGGATTCCTCTCCCAAATTTCCCGCCGATAAAGAAGGGAACAGCTTTGAACCGGCATATGCCAATCCGCGTCCACGGGGCGGGGAACGGTGATCTGGTTAAACAGGTAGAGAAAGTTCAGCTGGCCATCCAGCATGATGGTGGGACCGAAGACGGCATCGGCCCCGGTTTGTTCCAGTTGGGCAAGGGCGTGGGCTAGGCCCGCCCGGTCGTACTGTTCGTCGGCGTTCAGGTGGCCGAGAATCCGACCGCGTGCGGCAGCCATGCCCTTGTTGAGGGCGTCGTACATGCCCCGGTCGGGCCCGGAAATCAGGCGAATGTCCTTTTGGCTCCGTAGGTATTCCAGCGTTCCATCCTTGCTACCCCCGTCGCAGATAATGTGTTCATAGTCTCGCCCTTGGAGGGCGTGCCTGACCGAGCGGACGCAAAGATCGATCCAACGGAACGAGTTGAAAACTGGTGTGACGATGGATATTTCAGTGCCGGTATTCATGGGTTGGAAGGCAGGAAGCCAACGGATGGGGATTGATCCATGAAGCATGGAGAGGCGGGTGTGGGAGGGTCGATGCAAAAATGAGGGAGAGTCGTAATCAGAAAGTTTTTCTCTGTGGCGATGAGGTTTAACAGATTCACAAATGGAAAGATTTCCGTAATCCTTGAGGGGCATGAATAAAAACGGCTCCGTGATGCGAACAACCAAGGGTGTTTTTGCGGGGATCACCACGGGGTTGGTTCTGGTGCTGGTCCTAGGGTTGGATTTTGTGGCTTGCAAGCTCACACATCTCGTCCGATCCACCACCACCGGAAGCGGCCGGGTTCGGGATCCTGTTTTCCATCACGGGTTGCGGAAGGATTTCGCCTGGAACGACAGTTTTGGGCCCGTCCGTTTCCAGGAGATCAGCAACTCGCTGGGGTTGAGGGATGGGGAGAGGAGGGCGATTTCCCCGGTGGGCGACCGGCCCCGCATTCTGCTGATCGGGGATTCCTTCACGGAAGGGGTGGGCGTGCCTTGGGAGGAAACGTTTGCCGGCCGCTTGCAGGCGGCCCTGAAACCCAAAGGGGTAGAGGTGCTCAATGCCGGTGTGGCCTCCTACGCCCCGATCCTCGAACGAATCAAGGTGCACCATCTGGTTGAACAGGAGGGATTGCGATTCGACCGGCTGGTTCTTTTTCTGGATCTTTCGGATCTCAAGGACGAGTTGTTTTACGAGGAAGACGAGATCGGGCGGGCCCGCCCGATCCCCTACGGGCCCTTTGCCTCACGCGCAGGCTGGGGTCTGTGGGTGGAGCGCTTCAGTGATTTTTCTGAAACACGGATTGAACCCAACTTCATCCTGCTGGGCGCCCTGGCACGCAACCTGAAAATTCCCCTGCGGCAAATGACCCGCAAGGAGCTCGGGGCGCAGGGACTCTTCACCGGCCTGCCCGATTTCGTCCGGGATTATGAGCTGGGAAACTCCCCGTTGCAGGGGATCACGGAAAGGGGCATGGACCAATGCGGGGAGAGCCTGACCCGGCTGGAGAATTATCTTCGGACGAGAAACATTCCCATGACTTTGGTGATCTACCGTTGGCCGCAGTACCGCATGCCCGCGACCGGGGAGAGCCGATACGAGGAGCACTGGCGCAAATGGGCGGCTGAGCATGGGGTGGATTTCATCGACCTGTTTCACCTGTTCGACGGTCGGGAGCCCATCGCGCAGTGGCATCTTGCGGGGGACGACCACTGGAACGGCCGGGGACATGAAGAGGTCGCGAAAGCCCTGCTTGCCCGCTGGCGGGAGATCGCGCCCAGGCCGGAGGCGGGGTTACCCCCGGCTGCCCGCCCTGCTTCCGGCTCCGGCGGGAAAAAATAGGAAAATTTTTCGGCCGCCGCCTCAGGCCGCCCGGCCCGGAAGCCGTTGCAAAAAGGTTTCCATCGTCCGGAGATCCCGTCGAAACAGAAAAAACCAGGCGAGATAGGAAAAATTCATTCCTCCCCAGACGGCGAGCAGGATCAGGTAGTGGCGTCCGCAGGGTCCCATTTGGGGCAGCAGCCGCCAGACGGCAAATCCCGCCAGACCCAGCCAAAGAACAACCCAGTGCAGGGTGAAGATGCTGAAAAAGCGAAGGGGGAGCGAAGGAAGCAGACCACCCAGCTTGGCCGCATCCAGGGGATAAAAATAGAGATCCTCCACGGCGGAGCCGACCAGGGTGCCCTTACCCATGGCTTGGTTGAGCTGTTTTTCCAGGTGGCGGGCATGCAGGCGGGCAAAGTCGACAAAATGAAGGTAAAAACAGGACTGGGTCCCGGCGGTGATCACCAGAAGAGGGGCCAAGGCCAGGGAGACCGGGCTGTCCCAAACCAGGCAGCCGATCACCAGGAGAAGAAAAAAATAAAGGCCGTGGAAAAATTTCCTGTGGTAGGCGTATTGCATCCCGCGCATGCGGCCCAACTGCTCCGTCCAAGCCCTGATTTTCGCCTCGGTTTTTTCCATATGTTCATTTCATCTTAGGGTTTTTCTTGGAAGTGACAATCGGTCGCTTTGCGGGATGATAAAGGGGCGCCGCATGAAAATCCTCGGCCTTTCCGCTTTTTATCATGATTCCGCCGCCGCGTTGGTGGTGGACGGAAGGATCGTGGCCGCGGCCCAGGAGGAACGCTTCACCCGAAAGAAGCACGATGAGGCCTTTCCGGCCCGGGCGACCGAATACTGCCTGCGCGAGGGCGGGATCGCAGCGAAGGATCTGGATTATGTTGCCTTTTATGAAAAGCCCCTGAGGAAATTCGACCGCCTTCTGGAGACGTATCTAGCGCTGGCTCCCGCCGGCTTTCCCTCGTTTCTTCGGGCGGTTCCGGTTTGGCTGAAGGACAAGCTGTTTCTCGCCAAGCGCATGCGGGATCAACTGCCCGGCTATACCAAGGCTTTCGTCTATCCCAGCCACCACGAATCCCATGCCGCCAGCGCCTTTTTTCCCTCCCCCTTCCAAGAGGCGGCCATCCTGACGATGGACGGGGTGGGGGAGTGGGCCACGGCCAGCATCGGGGTGGGGCGGGGGAACCGGATTGAACTGCTCCGCGAACTCCATTTTCCCCACTCTCTGGGCCTCCTGTATTCCGCTTTCACCTACTTCTGCGGGTTCAAGGTCAACTCGGGGGAGTACAAGCTGATGGGGTTGGCGCCCTATGGGGAGCCGGTCTATGCGGATGTGATACGAAAACATCTGGTTCGGATTTTTGACGACGGATCCATTTGGATGGATCAGTCTTACTTCAATTATGCGGGAGGGTTGACGATGACCTCCAAAAAGTTTGATGCACTTTTTGGCGGGCCGCCCCGGAAGAAAGAATCCCCCATCGGCAAGAGGGAGATGGATCTGGCCGCCTCGATCCAGGTGGTGACGGAAGAGGTGATGCTGAAGATGGCGCATCACGCCCATCAGTTAACCGGGATGAAACACCTCTGTCTGGCGGGTGGTGTGGCGCTCAACTGTGTGGGGAACGGCAAGCTTTTGCGGGAGGGACCGTTTGAGGATCTTTGGGTGCAACCCGCCTCCGGGGACGCCGGCGGGGCGTTGGGGGCAGCCCTTTTCACGTGGCACCAACTTTTGGAAAAGCCCCGGGTGGGGCTCCGGGAAGATTCGATGCGGGGATCCTACCTGGGTCCCGAGCCGGTGGACTCGTCCACCCGCGCCTTCCTCGAAAACGAGGGGGCCCGATTCCGTCATTTTTCCGATGAAGAAAAGCTATGTGACGAGGTCGCCGCCCTGATCGCGGGGGAGAAGGTCGTGGGTTGGGTGAGCGGGAGGATGGAGTTCGGGCCCAGGGCCCTGGGGGCCAGAAGCATTCTCGGGGATGCCCGCAGTGAAAAGATGCAGACCCAGATGAACGTGAAGATCAAGTTCCGGGAGTCGTTCCGCCCGTTTGCCCCCTCGGTGCTGGAGGAGAGGGCGCCGGACTGGTTTCAAATCGCCCGACAACACCGCAGTCCGTACATGCTGGTGGTCGCGCCGGTTCTGGAAAAACACAGGGAAAATTCCTGGGGGCAGGGCAAGACGGGGCTCGATCGGGTGAAAGAGAGACGTTCCTCCCTCCCGGCCATCACCCATGTGGACTATTCGGCCCGGATGCAGACGGTGGGGCCCGGAACCCGCTACCGGAAGCTTTTGGAGGCCTTTGAGAAAAAGACCGGCTCCCCGGTGATCATCAACACCAGCTTCAACGTGCGGGGGGAGCCGATCGTCTGCACGGCGGAGGAGGCGTACCGGTGCTTCCTGAACACGGACATGGATGCGCTGGTGATCGGAAACTTTCTGCTTCTGAAGGAAGAAAATGCCGCGGCCAGCACGGAAGCCCGGGCAAAGTATCTGCAGAACTTTGAATTGGATTAATGCAAGGCATGCAGAAAGGAGATAGCAGATGGAAGATAGGAGATAGGAAATCCCCCTATTTTCTAACTCCTATATCCTATCTACCGGGAAAGCCATGATCAGCGTCCAGTGGAATCCTGATCGGAAGCAGTTGCGGCAGTTTGCCGGCATCTGGTTTCCGGCTTTTTGTGCCTTGGTGGGGTGGTCGATCGCCAAAAAGACCGGGCACTGGCAGGAGATCGAGATCGCATGGTGGGTGGCCGGGATCTTTTCTGCGGCAGGCTGGATTTTCCCCCCATTGATCCGGCCGGTCTTTGTCGGCCTGATCCTGCTGACCTATCCCATCGGTTGGGTGGTGTCCCATCTCCTGTTGGGCCTGATCTTTTACGGTGTGGTCACGCCGATCGGAGTCCTCTTGCGAGCCACCGGGCACGACCCCTTGGATCTTCAGCCGCCCCGGGGACCCACGATGTGGAAAAGCCCCATTGGCAAAGCGGAGCCCTCGAGTTATCTTCGGCAAAGCTGATGAGTGCTCACGAGCCCTCCCCCTTCGAGAAGCAGGCTGCCGAGGCCGGAGGCGGGTTTTTCAGTGAATTCTGGATCTTTCTGAAAGAAAACAAAAAGTGGTGGTTGTTGCCCATCCTTTTGGCTTTTCTCCTCATGGGAGCGCTCCTTTTGGCCGGCGGAACCGGGGCCGCCCCTTTCATCTACACTTTGTTTTAGCACGGCCCCAACCTTGATCTTTATCCTCCCAAGTCACGGGGCGTTTGCAGCTTCGTTTTGTGCACGGGCCTGAATCCATGGAATCGCCTGACCCTGCGCACGGCCCTGACACCCCCGAGTCCCGCAGGCCGGGGCTCGTCGGGCTTGCTCTTTTGGTGGCCCTGGGGTTGGGCTTCAGTCTGGGGGCATGGTTTCAACCATCGGTTGCACCGCCGGAAAGGCTGCCCGCCCCGTCCGCCCCATCCCTTTTTTCACTTCCGGCCAAGCTGGTGGTGTACCACGAGGGTCCGGCTCTTCCCCAAGTTTGGATCGACACGTTTTCCGGCGCCCCCGGCTATCCCAAGATCGATCTGCGTTCCCTGGTCCGGAACACCGATGGAAGCTGGCCCGTCGACGGGGATGTCTACCTGCTGAAGGCCCGGACTTTTCCCGAGATGGGGAGAAACCTGCTTTGGCTGGATCTGACTGGAAAGGTTGCCTCCGAGGGGGTGAATCCTGTTTTTCTCGCCCAAGCCTACGATCCCGCAGGAAAACAGAGCCGACCCTGGAGGGTCAGCCCGTGGTTTTTCATGAAAAAAGTGGCGCCAGGGACCAATCCCAAGGTGGCCATGGCACCTCCGGTCCGGTGGTGGAGTGAGGGCAACGCGCTTTTCCCCAACGACTCCGATCTCTTGGCCGCCCTGTGGATCAAGTCGCAAAACCGATCCATCCGCTTGGGGGGGGAGGCGGCCAGAAATCAGGCCCTCCAACAGTCCGAGGCGGGTGTTGCCGGCAAGACCGCTTCGGAGGGGGATTGCTGGAGGGCCCTCCAGGATGGGCAGGCCGGTTTTTCCTTTTTGCCCTCATGGCGTCTGGTCCTGAATCCCCAAGCGGGTGGAGGCCTGATCCGCTGGTCGGCCCCGCCCACAGGGACGATTGTGGATTTCGAGGTAATGGCCGTGCCGGATGGATCGGCAAAAAAGGAGATGGCCTGCAAGTTTCTGGACTTTCTGCTGGCCCCTTCTCAGCAGGCAGCCCTGTTGGGGGCGACGGGGTATTTTCCGGTCCGATCCAAACCGGGCAAAGAGTGGGAGGGATCGTCGATGGCCATGCCGCCCGGTGCCTGGTTTGACCGGAGCGAGTTCATTCTTTGGCCTCACCCCCAACCGGCCTTGCCGGCAACGAGCCCAGTGACGGGGACGAATGCCCTGGCGCCAGCCCCTGATTTGGGAAAGCAAGGTGAGTAAGTGGGCAAAGTTTCGGGCTAAAATTCTTTCCGGCCAGTCCGATGGCAACATTGATTTTGATGATTTGGTTGTCTATCTGCTGCGCTGCGGCTTTGCCTAAAGAACGAGGGGCAGTCATAACCTGTTTACCAAAAAGGGGATCGATGCCTTGGTGAACTTGCAGGCAGACGGACCTAAGGCGAAACGCTACCAAGTGCGACAAGTCCATGATATATTGGTATCTTATCAGGTCGAAGACACCAAGGAGGGCGCTCATGAATGAAAACAAGTATGAGTCAATAATCTATTGGGATCAGACCGACGGGATCTTTGTCGTCGAAGTGCCCGAACTTTTTGGGTGCAAAGCACATGGTGAAACGAAACGGAAGGCATTGGAAAATGCGGAGTTAGCCGTGACTCTTTGGCTTGAGACGGCCAAGAGCCAAGGAAGGGAAATACCCTTGCCAAAAGGGAAACTGGTTTTTGCCTGATCCATCCATCCCGGTTTTGCGGACAAGGGAGAGTTGCTTTTTTCAAGTGACCCTACCCAAACGTTTAAGTCGTAGTTTAGGAAGGCATGCCGCTGGTGCCCAAGAGCCAATTCCCTAAGGCAAGGTTGTTGACTGGCGAAAAAGCAGATCCAAAGATGACTCATGAAAAGAGCTGCACGTCTTTCCTTGGGGTTTGTTTGCCGAATTAAGTTTCAACATAAGGATGCACTTCGAGGCTCTTTGACCACCAGAAAACGAACGATACGACCGATGCAGAAAT
>Ga0214917_10001056_pt1 | contig 35978 bp, 49 predicted proteins | sample LL_1208_BB_MetaG_FD_177983 | JGI IMG/M metagenome (GOLD analysis project Ga0214917, IMG submission 177983) | Freshwater microbial communities from Lake Lanier, Atlanta, Georgia, United States - LL_1208_BB | ecosystem: Environmental > Aquatic > Freshwater > Lake | place: USA: Georgia | collected... | reverse complement strand
ACAGGAAACCGTGATGAATCGTATATTTCGTCATTGGCCTGGCCGTAGTGCTAGAGTGAGTAACTATGTAACCTATAAGGAAAAGTCTGCCCTACGAGAAGCAGCCAAACGATATGGTGCTAAAGGCCGACTCAAACGTAATTTTAAATTAGAAGAAGCAGTCCCCGAATTTAAAGAAGATGCTGAACGATTGGCCAAAAAACTCTTAGGCAAAAAACGCTGTATTAGCAAACACTGCGGTGGTATATTGATATTTGATCGAGCAGTGCCCAAAAGCCTAATCAACGCTAGCAATCAAATATTATTGGACAAATATGAAATAGAAGATCTAGAGCATTTTAAAATTGACATATTGGCCAACAGAGGACTCAGTCAGTTATGGGAAATAGAGCAACATGAATTAGGTGACTATCCTGAACACGATACTAAAACCAGTGAATTATTAAGTAGAGGTGATATATTAGGCGTAACACAGGGTGAGAGTCCTGCTATGCGTAGATTATTTAGAGCCATAAGACCACAGAGTAAAAGCGATTGTACATTGGCCACAGCCCTAATCAGACCAGTGGCCACACAGGGACGTCGTAAGGCCAGTTTCTTTCAAGACTGGAGTAAAGATGGATTTCAGGATACCATAGTGTTTGAAGATGATGCTATTGAAATCATATCAGACATATTAGGCTGTGACAATTATACTGCGGATATGTGGCGTCGTGCTTTTGCCAAAAAAAATGAAGAAAAGATGTTTGAATTTATGACTTTGGTAGGAGATCATCCTAGAAAGAATGAAGTATTTCAAGCACTAAAAGAACTCAGTCATTTTGGCCTATGTCGTGCCCACGCTATAAATTTGGGTAGGCTTATTTGGGCCTTGGCCTATCAAAAAGCGCATAATCCAGAACGTTTTTGGCAAGCAGCACTGAAACACTGCCAAGGATCTTACGCTCGTTGGGTATATTGGCAAGAGGCTAAACTTGCCGGTTCAGTTCCATCTTTCATAGAGGGTGGTGAAATACAAGAACTCAAACGCACAGGAAGATGGAGCAGTCCAAGATTTATTCCTATTTGTACTGAAATGAGATATCCTGGTAAAGTTGAATTTTGTGGATTGGTGGCTAACTATCGTGTGTTTAAGGCCAATCCCAAAGAATATATTACATTTGTTACCTTGGGCACAGGTAATGGACGTTATTTGGACGCTGTATTCAATCACGCTATCAGTTTTCACGATTATCCAATAGTATGGGGAACGGGCAAATTAGGCTATAAAAACAACAGTGAATATGTTATAATCAACAAGCATAAAAAATTCAAACTAGAAGAATTGGAACATATAAAATGATCAAACCCAGTAGATTACACATTTATCCACCAAATGGACCCAAAACACGAGCCTATATAGTAGGAGAACGTATTGCTCTACGCACCCTAAGTGATGCCCTACGTCGTGCCGCAGACGGAGTTATGGGTATGGAATCAATCAGACTATATGCCAATGATGGACACGATTACGAAATATTCATTACTAGGGAAGTCACTGAGGATGAATGGCAAACACTATCCAATCCCAAAGAACTAGCCAGCATACAGGTATATGATGAAATTAGGCAAGAATTGATTAAAAATAGAATTGACAATCAATCATAAACACTGTATAATAATGACTTATTAATACACTTGGAGTCATAAATGATCACACTTAAACAGTTTATGGAAATTGTGGATTATCGTATCACCGAAGGCAGTGACTATCTTTGGCGTTGTTTTGGTGATAATGCCTATTCTTTGACCAGTTGGAATGAAGATTACGACGGGCACAGCCTAAACCTTACTTTTGATACCAAAACTCAAGAAGTTTATATGGCTGAAGTATGTGACTATGCTCGTAGTCGTGCCTACAGATTGATCAATCCTGCTCACCGTGATGCCTACAAGGCCTATGCTCTTAAGGATAATGAACACTATGCTAATCAAGCATGGGATGATGTTAATTTTATTGATTTAGAAACTACGGAAGATTTTATGTCCAAGAGTCGTGCTATCGTACAAGGTCGTGACTATGACCTTCGTGTTCAAGTTCCATTAGAGTTGGGGGATGACGAGTTATTTAGATTGATGACCATGGCACACGAACGTGATATCACGCTCAACCAAATGGTAGAACAAATTCTACGTGAAGTAATTGAGCGTGAAGGCGTAAAAGTTTAGATTAATCACCAACCGCCTGCTCTAAACACGCAGGCTACACATTGATAAGGAACGCCTATAACATAGGTGTTCTTTTTATCAATCAGTTCTCCAAACTGAGGCTGAATAGTAATCTTACCACTGCCCTGACCATATTCATCCTTAATATAATATACTCTACCTGGAACACCTAATGGTAATGTGATGGTTACAGCACTGGCTGAATTTACACCAATATATTCATCATCCATAGTAGCGGTATAACTTGTGGTTGTACCGTATACGGAAATTAAGTCAGCGCCTGTAGCACTAACTGTAATATTACCAGTGCTTTGAGTGATATCAATTCCAGGACCTGCTGTAAGACTTAATACGCCTGTATTACGCACATTAAAACTTACTGAGGGTCCTGTAGTTACTAGACTATTAATATCTATTCCATCTTGGGCTGTTGGAGTAACTGTGGTGATTACTCGATTATCACCATCATATACTTCAATACTATCCACTTTATTAAAGATAACATCAGCATCTGGACTAACGTCCTGTTCCAAACTAATAATACCATCAGCAACTTCGATAAAGTTGCCAATCCTTACCACCCCATAATCCGTCTTACTTGTACCTTCGCTCAAATAACTCATCTATCGCTCCTAGAAAAATATTGGACTATACTGACTAAACACACCATTAACAAATGCTTCGGCAAACCCTGTTGAATTTGCCATTGCAGCCTGTTCGGCAGCAGCAAAAGCAGTGATATCTCCGGCTAATTGAGCACGAGCCTGATCTAACCATGCTGTCCAAATATTAACAAATATAGGTGTAGTCACTGCTGGATCCCAATCTGTATTCATTGTTTGTAATTTTTGTGTTAACCCGCCTATAACATTGGTGGCTACTCTAGTGGTTAAATTTGCTGTATCAACATTGTTTTCAATCAATGCTACTGCTTCAAATAACCCACTAATAAGCCCACTTATATAGTTTGTGATATCGTTACCGGCTGTTGGACCATAAGGTCTTTTAGCTATGTCACCAAATTCATCACTCATATCCATCAATTTAGCCTGAACCATTGATGGATCTTGACCAGTGCCAGTGAATGAAGTGTAATCTGACACATAATCATTGAGTTCAGTCCAAAAGTTATTAACATCATTTCTAAATTTTATTTTACTAATCATTATTGCTCCTTTTATCTACGATATCTACATAATAAGTCACTATAATCACAGGGATCAACCTTATACAGTTGATCCAAGTATTTGTCTCTATAATAATCTCTATCTCTATATGCGTCATATAGTAATAGATCATAAGGATATCTATATAAGGGTCTATACGGATATGGGTATGGTCTATAATATGACCTATGCGGTTTATAATACATTGTCGCTCCTAAATTATCCACCAATTGCCACCCCTATATATTAGGTTAACTGCTTGGTAGGGTACTTCTATTACATAACTATCCTCACCATCTATCTTACAGGCTGTACTGTCTTGACAGGGGATTATGGTTATTTTACGATTGCCTAAGGGTGGTCCCATTTCGGCCTTTACAACAATTTCATCACAGTCCCTACTATTACAGGGAAGTTGGATAACAGTCGGTCCAGCACTATTAACGCCAATATAGTAATCATCACGGTCAGCACTGTAGTCCTCTGATACCAAAATTGCTTGGCACTGGCAAGTACACTCTCCAGGCGGGCCAATAGGTCCGATAGGGCCTGGGAATCCTTGAAGGCCTTGGCTTCCAGCCTCGCCACTCTCGCCTCCAGATCCTTGTATACCTTGGATACCCTGGGTGCCTTGTACGCCTTGTACGCATTGCGTTCCATTATTCGCTCCTTCGTTTATTATTACTGTGTCGTTACCTGGTCCGGTATTAATACGTCCACCAGCCAAAGAATATTGAGCCTGTTTTATTAGTTCAGGGTCCGCTTTTTCCCCTAAGGTTAATTTCAATATTGCTTCTTGTAATTCTACTAGTTTTCTTTGATGGCTATCCATTACTAACTCCAAAAAAGTGGGCCGTCAAGGCCCACTGGAACACGATGACAACTCGACCTAATGTAACTTTATCTTACATTGTTGCTGGTACTTGTTTGTCCAACACCAGCCATTGTACCAAAGTTAACCATACCTTGGCGTGTTTCTTGAAGTTGGCTTTGGAAAGCCTGTAGTTGGCTGTTTAATGCTGCCCATTGTCCCTGGTTAGCACCATGATGCCAAAAACGACGACCAAAACGCTCTTCAACTAATTCGCTATTGCGTTCGATCAATATACGATTTAGTTCTTGCTCTTTTAGACTATTAACTAGAGCACGAGTCTTTTCACCATCATTATCAATCTTATCGCTTAGATAAGTTGACTGTTTGGCTAATTCAACCTGTGTCTTTAGAGCATTGATTTCAGCATCCTTGCTTGCGCCAAGGAAACCTGTGACCATTGCCTGCTGTGCTGAGATAACTTGAGCACGAATATCTTGTGTATCACGAGCTAGTGTGATTAACTGTGCTGTCAATGTATCATCAATAGCATCAACCTGTCTGCTTAAATCTGTTGTGTTACGACTTGCGTCTGCGATCACTGCGTGACGAGCATCACGAACTGCATCTAGATTATCACTAGCCTGCTTCATTTGCTCAAGACGAATATCGCTTAAACTTGCTGTAGTCTGCTCTGGATAGTTATTTACAAAACCAGTTACGGTACCTGTTACTACATCTGCCATATTATTTCTCCTATATTCTTAAGAAGTTAAACTTCTCATATGTACTTAAACTACATAGGAGCAAAGAAAACCATACCCGGGTACTGCCTATACTTAATACTACTTTCTGGAGAATACGGCCAACTGTGTTCGGTTCCTCACTCCATATTTCTTGAATATATGGCCCACGTGTAATTTCACAGTGCTTTCACTGATGTCTAGGATCCTTGCTATGCTTTTATTACTGGCTCCTTTGGTACAGATCATATCCATTATTTGTAGTTGTCGTGGAGTCAATTTGATCTTGTCATCTGTGCTTTTAGCCTGCTTGGGCTTGTTTTTTAACAAATCCAATATACAGCGATGTGGTGTGGTGTCATTGTTTATCTGTTTGATTATTGCTTCACGTATCATATCATAGGTAAATTTTCCACCAATTCTCGGCAGTATAAAATTTATAGTAGGCATTTTCATAACCTGTTTGATCACGCTGGGTGCGGTAGTGTCGCATACAATGGCTCCGATTCTTGTTGTACGCTTATTTGGTCGTTGTCCATCATTGGTTCTAGCCACAGTACACTTGATCAATGTATCTAATGTGTTTATTATACTAAAAATATCCACATTACTATTTTCAAATGATTCAATATCAATATTAATGAAATCTGTATGATAATAAGGGTTGCTGAGTAAAGGAAATAGGTCTTGAACTGTATCCAAGTATTCCACTGAAATAGGCATTTCATCGTTAAATTTACCAACCACTTCAATGGCACATTCTAAGTCCAATACCTGACCAACATAAGCGAACTTAACCGGGATCGACATCTACATCTCCTAAATATATAGTACTTAATAATTAAAAAACTTAAACATTCTATGTAATCAGTTAGACTATACTTCAGCGTGGGTTTTGTAATCTATCATACATTGTACAGGGTTGTTGTAAAAAAGCAACGTATTTTTCATCTGTATCTGCTCGTTTTTTGGTAAAATAATCATTGACAAACGATTAGAGTGAACGTATAATATGAGTATTGTGTAAACAGCGAGGCCAAAATGGTCGAAGAAACAATTCAAAAAGTACTCAGTTTTTTTGATATCAAATCAGAAATTTTGATCAAAGACTTCAAACATACTAAGGACATTCCAAGTAAACATCGAGGAGTATATATTATTTCCGAAGGTGATGCTGTTGTTTATGTAGGCAAAGGTCAGATCAGGACTAGACAAAAGAAACATTGGGAAAAAGCCCATAATGAACTTAAGACCGGCACCAACGATACTAAAGGATGGGCTTGGTTAAGAGAACATTATGATACATACAGACTAACCCCACTCAATTGGACTGTGAGGTATATCATACTTAAAAAACAAACTGAACTTAGTGCTGTAGAAGGTGCTCTAATACACTTACTTCAACCCTTGGCAAATGATGAAACTTTTCATGACAACAATCGTACTTTAAAAGGCTAGTTATGCTATATCTTGATACTCAACCTATGCTAAAACTTAATCTTACTCCCGCACAAATTTGGAATGCTAGATACAATACTGATGCTAGTGTATTTGTCAGTGCCAAAGATCGACTCCAACAATATTTTAAGGCTGTTCCTGGATCAGAAACTGAATTGGAACATGCTATACGTGATTTCAAAGCAAATAACCCAAACCTAAAATTTCAGGATATTAAACTTGCCCGAGCAGCATTGGGCAAATTAAGTGATATCAGAATTGACGATACGATGAATCGTCCTTTGAATTGGGAACACATCCTTAAAATGCTAGGGTGTTTTAAAGATACTCGTGTACTAGCAATTAATGTATATGAAGACGCACAAGAGCCAGGTTGTTGGATTGCTTGGGATGGGCAACACACTACAATCCTACTTTATATTATATATTGTTTGATTTTTGAGCAAAGTGCTAGTCAAATTGAAATACCTATTGTTATCGCTAGTTCAAATGATAAAGCAGCTATCCGTGAAAACTTCATCATTTTGAACACTGAAGAAAGCAAGGGCGGTGGTAAAGTTAGTCTTAGCCCATTAGATACCTTTAGCCAAATGGTACACGGTGTTCGAATGGATGGTAATACTAACCCAGTTTGGGAAGAGGCAGAAGCCAAACAGAAACTATTGGAAAAGGCTGATCTGTTTTTAACCAGCGAACAGTATCAAAATACTAATCAAAAAGGTGCTATTACACAAGTTGCCGAAATCATTGACGAAACTGAACAAAGAGTACATAATTTCTGTACTTATTGGACATATCGTCCTACTAAAAGGCACGTAGAATCTAAAGAACTAGTAATGATGAACGAGTTTTTTAAGGCCTGTGAAAATGCGGAGATTAAAGTAACCGATAAGTTTATTAAGGACTTAGTTACCATTTTTTACAATACGTTTGAGTGTGAATTCACTGGTTTAAAGGGACTTAATATCTTTTGGCGTAAATTGGATAATGCTTACCAAATTTGGTATGATAAGACTTATCCAAAACCAAGAAAGAATCAGGTAGATACTAGACCTACTCGTTACACGATGACAAAAAATGGAAAACATCAATTGAGTTATGGTGTAGCATTTATGATTCAAATTCTACAAAAGTATGGATTTAAGTATGACTTACCTAAACCCACAGAATTTGATCCATCAGTGACTTTTGTCGCTCGTGAAGAGGATATTTGGTAAAATGAAAATATGTCCGTTGTGTAAATCAGATCATGTTCGTGTACTACGTATGTATAGTCAAGATTGTATTGAACAGTTTTACAGAACGGACCCATTGTTTGACGGCATTGATATAGACATAGGACAAGACTTCACTGGACCTGTAGACTTATATCAATGTCTACGCTGTGAATTAAAATTCTATGATCCTCTATATACCGGAGGATCATATTTTTACAGCCAACTACAAAAGTTTCCTTGGTATTATCAATTACATAAAACAGAATTTGACTACGCAAAAGCCTATATTAAACCCGCAGACACAGTATTAGAAATTGGCTGTGGAGCAGGACACTTTGCTAACTTAATTGAAGGCACATATACTGGCCTAGATCCATACAGTCAAAATCCTAAGGTTATCAAACAAAGCATACACGAACACACAGGTACATACGATGTTGTCTGTGGATTCCAAGTCTTAGAACACGTAATAGACACAGGCAAGTTTATAGAGTCAGCAATAGGTTGTCTCAATCCTAATGGCCTGTTAATACTAAGTGTTCCCAGCGAAGATAGTTTTTTAGGTAACATAGAAGGATGGGCTCTTAACTATCCGCCTCATCATGTCACACGCTATACTAACCAATGTTTAGAAAATATTGCTAGACTATTCAACTTAGAGTGTGTTAGCATATATAACGAACCCTTGGCAGAATTTCATCGTACATTATTAGAAGATAATAAGTACCACATTACGAACAGTGACGTCAACTATGACCTAGGACATACTGTAATTGCTGTTTATAGAAAAAAGTAATTAGCATTATTAAAAAATACCATAAAAAACCTATTAAAAACCGTTGACTTATAGGTTAAATAATATTACAATATTAACACATTGACACACAAAGGAGAAAATTATGTTAACAGTTGGTGACAAACTCAGTAGTTTTTCAATCATTGGCGTAAAGCCAGGTCAGCCTGAAAAGGATGCTTTCTTCAATATCACAGAAGAATCATACAAGGGCAAATGGAAAGTAATCGTATACTATCCAAAAGATTTTACTTTTGTATGTCCTACAGAAATCGTAGCCTATGACAAATTGTCAAAAGACTTCGAAGATCGTGACGCTGTACTATTGACTGGTAGTACTGACAACGAATTTGTCAAAATTGCTTGGCAAAAGAGCCACGACGAACTACGTAAAATTCGCCATACACAGTTCGCAGATGTTGCTCGTAATGAGCATAGCCTAATTGACCAGTTGGGTATTTTCTATAGCCCAGCGGGTGCGGCTTTACGTGCTACTTTCATTATCGATCCTGATAATGTTATTCAACACGTTACAGTAAACAACTTGAACGTTGGACGTAGCCCAGAAGAAACCCTGCGTATTCTTGACGCACTTCAAACTGGTGAACTTTGTGCCTGCAATCGTACGGTTGGCGGCGCAACATTGAGCTAAGGAGACAGTGATGAGTTGGGTTGATCAAATTAAGGAGGCATTGCCAGATTATGCTAAAGATACAAAACTTAATCTTGATAATGTTATTAATCGTAGTAGCCTTGATGGTGTTGAGGCCGCAGGTTGTGCGTTGGCCGCGGCAATGGCAACAGGCAATGGAAAACTCGTTAGTTTTGTACAGTCAAGTATGGATGATACCAAAGAACGTGATGCCGCATTGACCGCAGCCAGTTTGATGGCTATGAACAATGTTTGGTATCCATATGTTGAAATGGCCGAAGATGAAAATCTTAAGGGTCTTCCAGCTCAACTACGTATGAACGCTATTAGTACACATGGTGGTACTACTAAGGCTAGGTTTGAATCATATAGCCTAGCAGCCAGCATAGTGGGTAAGTGTCATTTCTGTGTTAAGGCACATTATGACACACTGAAGAAGGAAGGCTATACAGTAGAGCAATTACGAGATATTGGTCGTATCGCTTCTGTTATTACCAGTGTAGCTCGTGTATTAAATAGTTAAAAGGAGTAGCTATGCTAACTGTTGACCTAAAATCACGTGAGTTATTGATTGGACCAAATTGTCATATCATTTTTGAGAATGATGAGGGAAAAGACCTAGTTCCATCTGGAGATGAACTTATCATTACACTAACAATGAATTATGATGATGAAGAAATTAAAAAAATAAAATTCGATCAATTAGAAGGTATAGAAAGTACAGTGTATATTCTTGTCTTTGGCTACGAGCGTGTTTATGGTCAATCAGTTAGTGTACATCAGTCCTCTACAAGTTTTAGTTTTGTAATCAAGTTTAAATTGAAACAAGGACAAGTAGTAGATTTTAAAGATCTTAAAGATACTGTAAAGTTAGGTATTGCTCATGATTTCTATCCTTATGAAATCATATTGTCTAATGAACTTAGACAAGAATTAGGTAAAGACTTTGCTTGACAGGTCCCACGAATCACCATATAATAGCAGAATTAGAGCAGTTGTATAAATACATGATGCAGCAAAAAACAACACCAAAAGTTGTTGACAAGAAGTACAAGTAGTTGTATAATATGAGAATGCTGTAAAACAAAGGAAACAAAATAAGTGAATACATTTAGTACATGTTATCGAGGTAGTCCAGAGCATAAGTTTAGCCCTGTACTAGCCTATTGGTCAGTGATTATGACAAGTAATGTACAGGTGGATTGTCGGGGGTCTCGGTAAGGTAAGTTATACCATACTTAAAGGACCCCAGGACTAAACACCCTGGGGTTTTTGTTTTGAGGGAGAATTATGGAAGAACACGGACATGATAAGAAAGTAAAGTATGATGACATTGTATTTTTTACCCAAGAGCAGTTGAAGAAGTACTTAGATGAGAAGTTTAAAAAATACCAAGATTACGTACTTGACAAAGAGCCTGAGACTGTTATCCAATATGGTCGGTAATAAGGCACAGTGTGTATAGGAAACGCGGTCCTGAGGCGCACTTAAAACATGCTTCAAACGAGGGCGGTCTACCGGATGAGAAGTCTAGGGCGATAACCGAGATGGTAAAAAGGTAGAGTAGTAAAACATTCTTCACTTGCCCTGCAACGGCAAGTAAAATCATAGGGGAGAATGTTTTACAACACACATTCTAAAGAATGTGTTCGAAGTTATGGAGGTGTAGGAAAATTGGTAACCCCAGGTGACTGTAAATCACCCGCCCTTGGCATTGTTGGTTCAAGTCCAGCCGCCTCCACCAAATAATAGTATAAGTAAGAATACGGAGAGTTGACCGAGAGGCCGAAGGTACCTTCCTGCTAAGAAGGCAAGTGGTCAAAAACTGCTTCGTGGGTTCGAATCCCACACTCTCCACCATACAATTCCCCGATAGCTCAGTTGGTAGAGCGCCGGACTGTTAATCCGTCGGTCCCTGGTTCGAGCCCAGGTCGGGGAGCCAAAAATGTCTCTCAAGTGTTACGGTAGCACATCAGTCTCCAAAACTGAGGGCCGGGGTTCGACTCCCTGGAGGGACGCCATACAAAGCACCCATCGTCTAGAGGCCTAGGACACTGCCCTTTCACGGCGGCGACACCGGTTCGAATCCGGTTGGGTGTGCCAATCATGGGGGTATAGCTCATCTGGTAGAGCAGGTGCTTTGCAAGCATCAGGTGGCAGGTTCGAGTCCTGTTGCCTCCACCAAACAATGTTGGGATGGCAGAGTGGCCGAATGCAACAGTCTGCAAAACTGTATTATCACCGTGGGTTCGAATCCCACTCCCAACTCCATATTGCCTGTTTAGCTCAGTTGGTCAGTAGCACCATCTTGATAAGGTGGGGGTCCCTGGTTCGAGTCCAGGAACAGGCACCAAACAATTGGAGGTTCGCCAAGTGGTAAGGCCCCGGATTTTGATTCCGGTATACATAGGTTCGAATCCTATACCTCCTGCCATAACGCTGATATAGATCAGGGGTAGATCGCTTTCTTGGTAAGAAAGAGGCCGATGGTTCAATTCCATCTATCAGCACCAGACAATGGGACGTTAGCTCAGCCGGTAGAGCAGCGGACTTTTAATCCGTTGGTCACAAGTTCGAATCTTGTACGTCCTACCATGAACTTGTATAAGTAGTATTACTGCGGAATTAATTCAGGGGTAGAATGTCACTTTGCCAAAGTGAATGCCATCGGTTCGAATCCGATATTCCGCTCCAAAACATGCGGGTGTTCTCCTGGGAGAGGACACAGCCTTCCAAGCTGTTGAAGAGGGTTCGAATCCCTTCACCCGCTCCAGCATTGCCCCGGTGATGTAATGGTAGCCATGATGGTCTTAGAAGCCATTGCCGTAAGGCGTGGGAGTTCGAGTCTCCCCTGGGGCACCAAAATATAGTAGTTTTTATACTAGCAGATAAATAATCTTATGCTATAGGTGACATATGCTTGATCTAATAAAGGACATTGCGAACCCTTTACTTGCTTATATTAAAGACGATCCAGTACGTCCTGACATACCTATAGACTTCCGTGTTAGTGATAATAGATTTGTTGGTGCTCTTATTGACGAACAACTACGAGCTATGATATGTGTTAGTCTGCACGACTTTGTTCCAGAAACTGTAGATGATCTTAATCAAAACACAGAAAAACCAACCACAGCTATTTTCTATACTATATGGAGTTATAGCCCGGGTGCGGCTAGTGAGCTACTTTTTGAGACTGTAGATGCTATTAAACAGTTATATCCAACAGTACATAGATTTGTCACATTAAGTCCTAAAACGGCTATGGCACGTAGGTTTCATCTTAAGAATGGTGCCAATATATTTCGTGAAAATGAACATACAATAAATTATGAATACTTGGTCTAGTATAGATAATAAATATCTTCTAGCTACAAGGAATTTTCATGTATATCGTTCTAACCAATAGTGCTCCTGCCCACAAAAATCAACCCATAGCCATAAAAAAAGAGCTTATATTAAGCGTTCGTCCTGGAGTAGTTGAGCGTGAAGACGGGACTGTAGATCAAGTAACATTTTTATTTGTTCCGCCACATGGCACATGGGAAGTCGTTGAATCATTCGAAGATGTTGTAAAAGAACTAAAAGGATAATTTATGATTTATGTTATCAATATGACAGGTTTAGGCTCTAGAATAAAAAATGTTGTTGCTGCTATTAGACGAGGTCATGTTAGAAACGACATCGTAGTATGTGAACCTCAATTTCAACATCACTATCTATTTAATATTAACCAATTAGCCACTCGTCGACTTTTTGTAAGTCATTATTATCAAACTTGGATGCTATTGAATGAAGATGACCCTAGTCCTCAACTACATGATATGGATAAAAAAACCGTAATTTACTCTCCTTTTCAAGACACTCCAAATTATTATGAAAATATTATAGACTATCAATATCACAATATAAAACCAGAAGTTATTGATAAATGGCTATCCTATTTTGATAGACTAGAGTGGTCCCCTTATATAATGAACGAAGTATATCGATTATTTGATTTCTATAATTTAGAAGGAATAACAGGTGTACATATCAGATCATGGTATGATGTAACTGATAAAAAATTCTTAGAAAGGTTATATGATATTAGGCAATATGCAGAACTAATAGAATCTTTAGGGGTAGATAGAATATTTTTATGTATGGACCATATTAACATATTATCAGAGCTCAAGGCTATATTAGATCCTAATATAGAAATAATTACGCGGGAAAATTTTTTACCGGGACATAGACATGTTGCCGAAGACTATCATGTTGATGTTATGATATATGCAGCTATAGATCTACACCTTTTAGGCAGATGTAAAAATATTATTGGCAGCTACCAAAGTAATTTTACAGAATTAGCTTGGTGGTTAGGTAGATGTAAGGCCAATGTGTTTATTCCAGAACCTAAAGTTTTAGTGGAAATAGATGAATAAAGTCATTAGGATTAATGTTGATCACAAGGGTCGTGATTGTGAAGGGTGTACCAAATGTTGTGATGGGTGGTTAAGCTCACAAATTTATAATTTTAATATGGGTCCTGGGGATGGTCCATGTAGATTCGTAGTACACAAAGGCTGTAGTATCTATGAACTTAGACCTAAAGAACCATGTAAAACTTTTCAATGTGGTTGGAAGGAAAATGATAAAATTCCCTACTTTATGAAACCTGATATAAGTAACATAATTTTGTTATTGAGGTTTTTGGATGGAATACCATTTTATAGAATGGTTAAATGTAGTAACTCACTAGACCAAAAAGCCATAGACTGGGCTAATGAATATAGTGTAAAAGGTCATAACCTCCTAGCCTATGATAACGAAGGTAAACTTTTAATCTTTTCAAAAAATAAAACATTTAGAGAGAGTGCTAAAAAAAATTATTAATACGCTCTAATTATATTTTTTTTATCACGTATCCAATTGTGTTGTTTAACTGCGTTATACATATAACTTTGTGCCCAAGTATAATATATTTCCCAGTTATCATTTACATTTTTGGGCTCTGATCTAACAATATAGATTTGGGTGCTTACATTTGACGCTCTAACATTGTCATTTATCAATAAATGAAAATATACATTTCCGCTGATGTGATCATTACCATTAATCAGTGAATTTTTTATTGAATCATAATTTGGTAAACATGATTTTCGAACAATTATTACAAAATCGTTTAATCTAGAACAAGACTTTGTATCCTCATATATTTTATAAGTCTGATTATAATCATTATGTATATTTGTTCCTAAAAATATAATATCAATTTGATTAGATATTACTTTTTCGATTTCCTTAATAATTACTTGTTGGGCTGTAGTGGTTATAAAAATGTCTGATCTAACTTTGATGAATATATCTTCTTCAATATTTTTAGAATTTTCTAAAAGATCATATAATTGTATTTTCCCGCCTGAATTGAATTTTTGTTTTTGTTTGCTGTCTGATTTATAAAAGTCATATACTTTTATACCGTAAATATCCTGTAAAATATTATAAAATTTACTGTGATTTTCTTGGCATACTTTAAAATTTCTTCTAATACCATTTTGAAGTATAGCTATTGTCATGGCAACTTTTTGAAACTTTCAAAGTTGCTAGTATCATAAGTCCAATTATACCAACTATCATAAAAATTTATTACACGTTGTTCATCAAACATTGGATTATTTAATATGTCTTTAATATTTTCTTTTGTAGCACGATTTGTCACACAATCGTAATCAGCACGACCAAATGTTACAACAGGTTTCTTATGTAATAAAGATTCTAAACCAACACCACTATTGACAACAACTACACACCTGCTGCCAGTAATTAATTGATGTATACTTATTTTTTCCAAATAAATTGTATTGGAAAACTTCTTGGCTACTTGTTTACAACCAGTCATTTTTTCTGGCATAGCCGGATGACCTTTTATGACTACAGATAGACCCAATTCTTTGGCAGCAGCACAAGTATATTCTAATGCTTGTTCTACACCTATATCTGAATGATACTTAATAGTCTGGTCATGTGGAATCTGACAGGCAAATAATACATATTCTGAAGGCAAGCTTACATCTACATATTGTGGCTGAGGATATTTGCTTTGATTATCCAACGCTTTTTCTCTAAACATATTAAACGCAGTATCAGAATAGGCTGATTTAAGCATACTATCAAAAGGATAATGACTTATACCGCCTGCCCAACCCTTTTTATCTACACTAAAAAGAATAGGAAACGCAGTTTGCATGTAATAATATACTTCCAAATCTTTAATAGGAAAATTATGATATTCTTTGTGCGGAATTAGTACCGTATCTACATTTTTACTATAAACGAACTTGGGAGTAAATTTTGCCAACTGCATTTCAACTACTTCAAAAATAATATCCTGTCGTGAGGAATATTCTTTGATAGTGTTATCAATAAAAATACGCCAATGTTGCCTACAATGATCTTTGGCTAACTTAGGATTAGGAGTAGGGTTAGGATTTGTGTTACCATCACCAAATGGTAAATCTAATCTAGGTGCTAGTAGTAATACCTTTTTCATTGAAATAATCTTCTTCTTTAAGTTGGAATCTACTTCGAAACTCTTTATGCTTTTTACCATAAGTTGCGTTTTGTGATTTTCTAGGACCTTTACCAGTCCATATTTTAGTATTAGGTTTAAAGTCCCAATCCATAAATGTGTTATCGAATTTATAATAGTGTTTATCAGGAAATTCTTTATATGCCTTATATAGGCCCACCTGATCTACAAACCAATCTAATTTATTGTTGGTAATAAAATCTTTTACATAATTTAAAAAATCTATATGTTCCTTTTTTACAAAAACTGCTCCTGCTGCTACTTTACCTGCTATTCCACCCCATTCTTTATAGGCATTATCATTTCTCAAAAATAACCCTACGTCACAATCTAATAAATCTATGTGTTCCATTAAATAACAGTCAACATCTAAAATTAAAACATGGGATTTTACTATTTCTGGAGCAACTATAAATCTATTACAGGCATAAAATGTTTTCTTTTGCTTGTCATTGTGTTTAGAAATATCTATAGTGTCATAACTTGTAGTCATTATACCTTCAGGATTCATCATGCTATATCCTGCTTTAAGATAATCTAAATATCTGTGTTCTTTATCTCTAGGATTTGTCACATGAATATGTACATTATTTTTTGCTATAGCACAGCTCGATACTAAACCTTTGGCATGGTCGTGCAAATACTTACCATCGCAACTGGCCATAATACAGAATTCAGAACTAGTTTGACCATGTATCATAATAGTATAATATTTATTTCGTCCCCAGAACTTTAAATAATTAAAAAGGAGCAATAAAAATGATAGAAACGTTAATTTGGCTGGCTGTAGGTGCTTTCATAGGATGGAACTTCCCTCAACCTCAATTCGCTAAAAACATACAGGCTAAAATTTTAGCCATGTTTAAAAAACAACCAGAATCTGAATAATAGGCCACCCAGGCCGGTATATAGCAAAAAAACCTGCTTAAAAAAAATTTTTACATACCCCATACTTTCGGTGTCGAAAGTTTTTGGGGTTCTAGATTCTTGAGTAAAAGCTCTTGACATCATAAACAAAATCATTTAAAATACAAACTAAAGGAGAAAGTCATGCCTACCACGTTTCTTGTCAGTGATACCCATTTTGGCCACGAAAAAACCTGTACTGTTTTCAAACGGGCAGATGGTTCACCTCTTCGTCCATTCAAAACTGTTGAAGAAATGGACGAAGAAATGATTAAACGGTGGAATGATCGTGTTCGTCCTAAAGACAAGGTTTATCATCTTGGTGATGTCGTCATCAACAGAAAATTCCTCAGTATGCTTGGTAGGCTAAATGGTGACAAGGTTCTGATCCGTGGTAATCACGATATATTCAAAATGGAAGACTACACCCCATACTTTAGAGATATCCGTGGTTGTCACGTTATGAACGGAATGATCTTTACTCATATCCCTGTTCATGAAGAAAGTCTTGGTCGCTTTGGCACCAATGTTCATGGTCACCTTCATTATAATCGTGTCTTGAAGGATGGTGTGATTGATCCGAGGTACTTCAATGTGTCTGTAGAACAAACAGATTACGCTCCAATCACACTGGAGGAAGTCAATGAAAGGATCGTAAAGGAGGGTGGTACTGTGGGATTTCGCAATGGCAATGGCCCAGTAGAGGTAATGTGATGTCAAGCATTGTAAGAATATGAGCACGAGCCACAGGACACCTTATGGGGCAGACGGACGAAGATCGTCCCGATGTCCCAATCCTTACCTTGCGTGAAGCCAGGATAGCATTATTTTTAAAGACCTTCTGGGTTATGATACATATAATAACTTGCTTTTTTATTATAGCAAATGTAATCAGACACTGGTGAGGTTATGTTTAACAGATACACAAAACAACAAAATTTCAATCACGGACAAGCACCTAAGACAGCCGTACTACTTGTACAACTGGGTACTCCAGATGAACCCACTCCTGCTTCGGTCAAACAATACTTGAAAGAGTTTTTGAGTGATCGTAGGGTGGTAGAAATCCCTGCCTTCATTTGGCAGATCATTCTGCGTGGTATTATTCTAAATACCAGACCTGCTAAGAGTGCTAAAAAATATGCCAGCATTTGGACAGACAAGGGCAGTCCATTACGCATACACACAGAAAATCAAACTAGAAAATTAAATCAAAAACTTAAAAATTTAGGATATGACTATATAGTAACTTCAGCCATGAGATATGGCACTCCGAATATTCCTACAGTATTACAAATGCTTAGGGAACAAGGAGTAACAAAAATTTTATTATTTCCTTTATATCCTCACTATAGTGGCGCTACCACTGCTACAAGTTTCGATGCTATGGCAAGAGAACTGGCCACTTGGAGAAACTTGCCTGAGATTAGATTCGTACGCAACTTCCACGACAACGAATTATATCTCGACGCACTAGAACAAAACATTAGAGCATACTGGGCCGCTAATGGAAGGGGTGATAAGTTAGTAGTGAGTTTCCATGGTGTACCCAAGCGTAACCTGTTGGAAGGTGATCCTTATCATTGTGAATGTTATAAAACAGCACGACTGCTTGCCGAGAGGCTTGACCTAGGCAAGGATGACTATTTGGTCAGTTTCCAAAGTAGGTTTGGTGCCGCTGAATGGCTACAGCCTTACACTGAACCCAGCGTTATTAAAATGGCCCAAGATGGTATACGCAGAGTGGATGTTGTATGTCCTGGCTTCATCAGTGACTGTTTGGAAACATTAGAAGAAGTTAAGATAGAAATTAAAGATGCCTTCTTCACTCATGGTGGCAAAGAGTTTCATTATATCCCTTGCCTAAACGACAGTGATGGATTAGTTATAGCCTTGGCCAATGTTGTAGAAAATCATACACAGGGTTGGCATCAAACTCACGAACCAGAACAACGAGACAGAGCAATAGAATTAGGAGCAGAAAGATAATGTGTAGTATACTCGTAACCAATAGGAACATACAAAACTTTGATGGGGTCAACTATTTCCTAAAGTTACGAGGGCCAGATCATACTGCGGTACATAAACAAAACGGTGTGACCTTTGTACACAACCTATTAAGTATCAGTGGAGCATTTACTCCGCAGCCATTTGTAGAGGGTGATGTGGTAGCCCTACATAATGGAGAAATATACAACTACGGTGATTACCCCAGTGATGGATACTGTATGATCCCTACCTATCATCAACACGGCGTGAACTTTACTCAACAGTTTGATGGAGAGTTCGCTGTAGTATTAGCAGACTTTGCTCAAAATCATATTGTGATCAGTACGGACTTGTTCAAGACCAAGCCATTATTCATAGCAGTGAATGGCAATGAGTTTGGCATTAGCACATACTTTACCCCTTTACAGAGAATGGGATTCATAGATATTAGGCCAGTAGAACCCAACAGTATTCTATTATTAGATTTGAATACATATCAAGTAGGTAAGATACGCAATGTATATGATTGGGATTTACGACAGCATAAAACTACATTTGATGATTGGATTCGAGCATTTGAACTTAGTATAGAAAAACGCACCAGTAGGCTAAGAGAAAGGATCTTCATCGGACTCAGTGCTGGCTATGATAGTGGTAGTATTGCCTGTGCTATGGATCGTCAGGGTGTAGATTATAAAGCATATAGTGTAACTGGCAGTGAGGACACAAATATTCTAAATCAGCGTATCAGACAGCACCATCAATATTTGGATAGGAACACTGAGGCTTGGGAACGTAGTTTTAGACATATTATTCTAAACACAGAAGAGTTCAAATATACTATACATAGTTCAAGCAGTGACTATAATGAGTATCATCGTAGCCTCACACACGACAGTGGTAGTAGAGGATTGGCCTTAATCTGTGATCAGGCTCGTAGTGAAGGATTTAAAATATATCTAAGCGGCAGTGGAGCAGATGAAATCATCAGTGACTATGGATTTGCAGGTAATAAAATATTTCCCCATAGTAATTTTGGTGGATTATTTCCAGAAGACCTAAGTACAATATTTCCCTGGGCCAGTTTTTATGGCAGTACTATGTCTAGTTATTTGGCCAAAGAAGAATATGTCAGCGGCAGTTATGGCATTGAGGGTAGGTATCCATTCTTAGATAAAAATGTTGTACAAGAATTTTTATGGCTAAGTAATACATTAAAAAATAAAAAATACAAAAGTTGTATTGATGAATATTTGTTACGGAATCAATATCCATATCAGGTAGGTATTAAAACAGGATTTTAAATGAATAAAACTTTAGTTTGTGTAATTTGTCAAACTAGGTCTTGGGAATTAACCTGGCCTGGATTTAAAAAAAATGTATTAGATGAATTACACGCAGACTTAGCATTGAGTATAGCAGTAACAGACAATTATGAGTACAACAATCCACTTTGGAATCATGCCAAATATAGAAATACTTGGCCTGAATATGAAGACTATGGCGATGCTTATGATTATATTCAGGACTATGAACTTAAATCTTTAAATTTTGGAAAACCAAATTGGAGGAAAATTTTAGATATAGGTCATGAGAATTGGTTAGGCGGTGTTTATAAGAATGGACATCCTCTGCCATCTAGAGCAGCAGTGCTTTGGATAGCTAGATGGAATTTTTTACAGTTTATACGACAGGAAAACTTATTTCAAAAATATGATAGAATCATAATTACAAGAAGTGATTTTATGCATACTATCAGACATCCTTTATTGAAATGGTTAGACCCAAACTATATATGGGTCCCGGATGGAGAAGGATATGGTGGAATAACTGATAGACATGCTATATTAAGCAAGGCAAATTATATACAATACTTAAATATGGCTGCTGAGTTGGTTACTGAACCAGACGTTTATATGAGTTCAATGCTTGGATATAATTGGAATTGTGAAAGATTTTTACGTCAACATTTGGCTAAACATTACTGTCCTGTAAAATTCTTTCCATATCATATGTATACTGTAAGACAGGCTAATGATACTTACAGTTGGCATAAGGGTAACTACAGTCATCAGTTAGGGCATTACATCAAGTACGATCACGAATATAATTCTACGATCAATTTAACTTCGCATATTCAAAATCAAAATGATTGGAATGAATTAATTAACAATAACAATCCTAGTAAGTGTTTTAACTGTCCTTTAATTTTTGATGATCAGTTCGTGATTTATGATCAAGTAATTGATAATTACAGACTTTCTCCTATTGGTGAACCTATCAATAGTTATATTGCTCTTGATGGAAAAAATGAAGATGGAGAATTATATTCGTCTAGTAGTCATATGGGATTATTCGAAAGGTCTCATGTAACGCATGTATCTATAATTAAAAATCCAGATAACTCATTTAGCCTAAGACTTAAAGATACTGGGGAGCTATTAGCCATTATAGATAATATGTTATCTAAAGTATTAGATCATGAAGTAGCAAACAATCGACATATAATTACATTCAAAATAAGAAATAGGTTTCATACCGTATTAAATAACAGAGCATGGCATAGAGAATGAAAACAGCATTAGTATTAGGAGCAGGTGGCTTTATTGGTAGTCACCTTGTGCGTAGATTAAAAGCAGAGGGCTATTGGGTCAGAGGAGTAGATATTAAATATCCAGAGTTCAGTAGTACAGCAGCAGATCATTTTATCTATGGTGATCTCAGATCAAACAAAACTATGTTCACTGCTATAGATAATGGACCGCCCTTTGATGAAATATATCAACTGGCAGCAGACATGGGTGGGGCTGGGTTTATCTTTACAGGCAATAATGATGCTGACATCATGCACAACAGCAGTTTGATTAATCTCAATCTATTAGATGAAGTAGTCAAATATTCCAAAGTCAGACCAAAGATATTCTACAGTAGTAGTGCCTGTATGTATCCTGAACACAATCAGTTGGATCCAGATAATCCTAACTGTGAGGAGTCCAGTGCCTACCCTGCCAACCCAGATAGTGAATATGGATGGGAAAAGTTATTCAGTGAGCGCATGTATTTGGCCTATGCTCGCAACTATGCTTTAGATGTACGCATAGCAAGATTTCATAATATCTATGGCCCAGAAGGAACATGGAAGGGTGGAAGAGAGAAAGCACCAGCAGCCATATGTCGTAAAGTTATTGAAGCCATAGACGAGATTGAAGTGTGGGGTGATGGCCTACAAACACGCAGCTTCTTATATATTGATGAATGTATAGAAGGTGTACGTCGCCTAATGAACAGTGACTTTGTAGGACCAGTTAATATAGGCAGCGATGAGATGGTCACTATCAATCAACTTGTTAAAACTGCTATGGCTGTAGAAGATAAGCAGTTAAAAATCAAACATATTGATGGGCCAATTGGTGTACGTGGTCGTAACAGTGACAACAGGTTGATCAAGGAAAAATTAAATTGGTCACCTAACTACTCTTTAAATAAGGGCATAGAACAAACATATTATTGGATTAAAAAGCAAATAGGTTAATTATGGTACATTATAAATCGTTAAAGAAAGAACTACTGGATAAACATCTAAATAAAATTTTTATTGAAACTGGTACTCAGTACGGTTTTGGAATTGAAGTAGCCCTACAATGTGATTTTGAAAAAATCTATAGTATAGATATTGATTCAAAGTATCACGCTCACTGTACAAATAAATTTAAAGAACAAATAGAAACTAATCAGATCGAATTATGGATCGGCGACAGTGCTAAAATGTTAGGTAATATACTTGACCGAATAAAAGAACCAATTACATTTTGGTTAGACGCACATGGAGGAGCCGGTGGCGGTACAGGAACTGTATGTCCGTTACTCAATGAATTAAAACAAATTCAAGAACATTCTATTGACAGGCATACGATATTAATTGATGATCGTAGAATGTTTGGTAAAGTTTGGGGCGTAGGTCTTAAAGAGGATGATGTAATTAGTTTGTTAAAAGAAATCAATCCTGAATACAAGATAGAATATGCTAATGGTTGTGAACCAAAAGATATAATTGTAGCCTATGTCTAAAGTATACATCTATTGTGATGGTGGATTTGGTAATAGATTTAGTAGCCTAATTAGCGGATTATTTCTAGCTGAAGTCTGTCAAAGAGAACCCTTAATTATATGGCGTGACACAAATTGGAACCATGCCAGCTTTACGGATATATTTGATTCTCAAGTTCAAGAATATAAAGAATTTGATCATACTAGATTTTTTGATGAAGTCAAACCTGTAATGATCATTAGTTGGGATCCTTGGAATAGAGGTGATCTAGAAAGACATAACTGTTTAGAAATAGCTGCTTATATAGATAAGTTTCTTATAGACAAAACTGACAAGGATGTATTCATTTATACAAGTACGATACCTATGTGGGTAGATATTAATAACTTACAATCTGTATTAGAAAAAGTGTCTTTTAAATCTTATATGTTAACTGCTGCTAGAACTTTTATCCTAGATAACTTTGGGTCAGATCAATTCAATGGATTACATGTTCGCAGAACAGATCACGCTTTTCAAATAGATGAAGATGAGTTTATACAAAAAATAAATGAAGATGGTAAATTATGCTTTATATGTAGTGACGATCCTGATGCCGAAGAACATTTTAAAACCAGATGCCCTAATGTAAGAGTTTACCCCAAGACTAGTTATGTGGAAAAGTTAATTCCTGATGGGGACTGGAACACAGTAACTATAGATGAGTTAGGATATATGTTTGATTATAATGTAAAGCGTAGTAGAGAAAGTGTGTTACAGGCTATGATTGATTTACTTATTTTAAGTAAAAGTAATATACTAAATATAGATTACAGGAGTACTTTCCTGAAGAGTGCTATGCTAATAAACAAATATAATCTTGTATAAAATAAATTAAAAAATAAGGAAAAAATAATGGTTGAAGGTTGGAAGCAAAATGGGTCTTTTCCCACATCTTATTTAGATTTTATAAACGATTCATTAACTAAAACTTTTGGTGCTAATCTAGCCAATAAAAAAATAATGGAATTTGGTCAAGGAGATCCAACTTTTGATAGTAAAGTATTTGAATCTAAAAAAATGATTCACACTTATATAGAACCATCAGGAACAGATGGATCAACAGTCTGGCCAATATCTAATGTTCCTGCACCAAATGCTGTGTTCAAAGTTCTACACTTGTCTGACCAATTAACAGAATATAATAATTACTTTGATGCTATTGTAAATATTAGTACCACTGAACATTTGGAACCATATGAAAATCAATATGACATTTGGAAGAATATCCATAGTATGTGTAAAGTAGATGGTGTAATGATTCATATTCTACCAGACAGTGACGAATGTCGAAACTATCTGAGATGGTATGGGCACTGTCATTATTATTTCGGATATGACTTTTTCGAATATCTTGCTAACGTTTTAGATTATGAAATTATTAATAATGAATTGCTAAACTTTAATAGAAGTATCGCACTTAAAAAGACTTCAAATAGTAATTTTAATTTTGATAGGGCAGAATTCCTATCAAAAATAGCAGTTTTTTAAAAGGTGATCTATGAAATTAAAAAATTTATATACTAAGTATAATACAGACAAAGGTACTACCCATTCATACATAGAAATATACGATGAAATATTTGAACCTTATAAAAATCAACAAATTAATTTTTTAGAAATAGGATGCCTTACTTGTGAAAGTCTAAGAATGTTTGATGAGTTTTTTACATCTGCTAAAATATACGGTATAGATAATTGGTCACAACGTACAGATTTTACAAATGAATCTTTGCTAGAAAAGGATATTGATATTATTTCTATACTTAATGATATTAAAAAAAATCATCCAAATATTAATATCATTACTTGTGATAGTACTGATCTATCTCAAGTAGAATCTAAATTAAAAGGATTACGTTTTAAATTAATTATAGATGATGGTGACCATTCTCAATGGTCTCAATTAACTACTTTTCAAAATATGATAAATTTTCTAGAAGAGGGTGGTACATATATCATTGAAGATGTAAATCGCTACTATATTCATGGATTGGTAAAATCATTAAAAGATCATATGACAATATGGAATTTAAATTTGACTGTACAGGCGATAGAATGGCATAAAAATAATAGACCAGATGATGCAATAATTATTATAAAATGAAGAAACTGTTTGTAGTAACAAGAGGAGGTATTGGCGACCACTTTATTTGTACAGGAATTGTTAACCATCTTAGTGAAACTAGTATTGTTAATTTAGCCTGTTGGCAACAGTGGTTACCTACTCTTCAATCATTATATATTGATAATCCCAATGTAATCTTACATCCTGTTCAAGATAAATTATTAGGACATTTTCATGATAGGAACATGAAAAAACAGGCTGATAATTTAGAATCAGACTATATCGGATTAGCACTCCATACTATGGATATGAAAAATTATATGCGTATACCGTATAATGAAACTAAATTATCTTTCGAATATATGTATACAAAATTTAATTTGTCAAAAAAGGTATTAGATAATCAGGAATTCATAGATAAGATTAAACCTAAAAATCCCTATGTTCTAATAAACATATGGGATAAAGTGGGAAACAAACATATGCCAAACTTTCAAATAGAAAATGTAAATCCAGATTTAGAAAAATTATATCTAACTCCCGGTAAAACTAAAAATTTATTAGATTGGGCTTCTATAATTTTAGGGGCAGAAGAAATTCATAGCATTGCTGGGGGTCCATGTCATCTAATTGATATCATTTATAATGGTAAATTATTTTATCATGATGCTCGAATCCAATCTATATTCAATATCAATAACGAATTCAATAATGACAAGTGGCAAAAAATTAAATACATGTCTAAAAGAGTTCAATAATTATTGACTTAATTCTCTTACTAATATATAGTACACACATGGTAGGTAGCACTGGTGTGCGGCGGAGACTTATAAACTCTGGAGACTGGTCAGATGGGCTGGAACGGAAAGGTTCGAATCCTTTACCTACTACCATAAATACAGGATGGAAAATATATACGAATATATTAAACGTCCTAAAAACGAACGTCAAGAACATCTCGACCTAGATGACTACTGCGTAGAGCGTGGTGGTAATAGTACCTACAGTAAAGCCTTACTAGCCGAACATACAGGAACCACTATACCAAAAGGATATATGATCCTAGTTTGTCATGCCTGTAATAATGCCAAGTGTAGCAATCCAAAACATTTGTACTGGGGTACTCCAAGTGAGAATAGAATGGACCGTGTTAGGTATGAAAATCGTACCTTAATTGAAATCATGGAAGATCATTATAGAAAAAGGAAAGTTAATGTTACCTAGTTTAGTATGTATTGAAGTAATTAATGCAATGATTGATATAGCCAAACAAACTCCCCCGGGCATTTTTGTAGAAGTAGGAGTATATAAGGGTGGAACAGCATGGCATCTATGCAAATTAGCAGAGGAACAAAATAGAAAAATTTATCTTTATGATACCTTTGAAGGAATCCCATACAAGGATCAAGTGGATAGTCATAAAGTCGGAGACTTTAAAGATACTTCCTATGAAAAAATAGTAGAGGAATTACCATATGCCACAGTTGTAAAAGGAATATTCCCTTATAGTGCAGTAGACATGGAGGGTATAAGCTTTGTTCATTTTGATTGTGATCAATATAAATCTATTATTGATGGCGTAAGTCACATTAGATCAAAAATGATTAAAGGTGGTATAATGTGGTTTGATGATTACGGATGTTTAGAAGGTGCTACCAAGGCTATTAATGAAATTTTTCCTAAAGAGCTTATAAATATATCCTACGGTAAAGCTTTTATTATATTTTAGTAAGGAAGGCAAAATGGAAATAGAAAGAAAACGACTTGCTATAGTTATTACTGGGCATCTTAGAACTTTTAAAAAGCACTTTAATGATTTTAAAAAGAACATATTAGATCATCACGACTGTGATTTATATTTGAGCACTTGGGATAGTAATCATATTGGTGTGATGGCAGGAGCTAGCCTAGTAAAATATGAACAAGCAACTTTAGAAAAAGAATTAAACATATACCCCAATATAAAAAAAATAACAATCTCCCCATATAAAAAAATTAATCATGAATGTGATGAATATATCAAATCCTATGGAGAGTTTGGAACATGCCCTGATCCTTTTTACAAAAAATATATAGGTGGTAGAGTTGAACGCAAGACCATGCCATACAATGCAGGACAATGGTATCCGGTACAAGAAGGATTTAAATCAATAGATAATCCAGAACAATATGATATACTGATGCGTACAAGATTTGATATACATCATTATAAACCAATCAAATTTTTATCAAAAGATATCGTTGCTTGCCATCCTGGCCCAAAGCGTAGACCAAATAGTCATTTATTCCAAACTGACTTATACAATATAAAGAATCATATATTCTATGGTACACCATATCTAGTTGAAGTAATGAAGAATATCTTTCAACAGAACTTAAAACTTACTTGTCAGTATACTGACTTATGTACTGATAGTCTTTTAGAATATATTTTTAGAAATAATAGTGCTGGGTATGAATTAACTATAGATAGTGAACTAAGAGAGAGTGTTGAATATGGAGTTTGGAAATGAAATTTACATTCGCTATCAGCACACTTTATACACATAAAAAAATACAGGAAAGCATTGATAGTATACGGGCTCAAGGTATTTCAGAAAGTGATTATGAAATATTAATCATCGGCCCTAAACATATGGAACCAGAAGGTAACTTAAACTATATTTATTTTGATGAAAGTCAACGTAGTGGTTGGGTAACACGCAAAAAGAATATACTAGCAGAAGAGGCACGATTTGATAATGTAATTATTTGTAATGATTACTTTGTTTTTCAACAAGACTTTTATAAATATTGGGTAGAGTTTGGAGAGGATTGGGATGTGGCCAGTAATGCCCAACAATATCATAATGGACAACGATGCTATTTAGATTGGGTAACACTAGATCATCCTAATTATCCTTGCTGGACTCAAGTACCGTACACAAATTGGAGCATTACTAAATACATGTATCAAAATGGGTGTTACATGGTGGTTAAAAAAGATACTATGCGACGTTTTCCATTAAATGAAAAACTTGTTCATGGACAGGCTGAAGATACAGAATGGAGTAAACGTATGCGAGATCACTGTAAATGGGTATGTAACGGACGTAGTGTGGCCAAGCACAACAAAGTTCATCATAGTTTTTATCATCAAGTCCACCATCATAGAAGTGTAAAAGAACAGACATGAAAATAATTATTCCAATGGCTGGATTAGGATCAAGATTTCCTAGAAGCCAATATCCTACAAAGCCACTAATAGATGTTGCTGGAAAGCCAATGATAATAAAGGCTGTTGAAAGCTTAGACTTGGATGGAAAATATTATTTTGTTATAAGAAAAGATAAAAGCGTAGATGAAATTAAAGATAGAGTAAACGGTATGGTAGACAGCACATTCATCGAAATTGATCATATTACTGAAGGACCTGCTGTAACTGCCTTAATGTGTGAGAAATATCTTGACAAAGACGATGAATTAGTTATTGCTAATTGCGATCAAATAATGGAATGGAACAGTAAATTATTTTTACACAATGCTAGATTATATGATGGGTGTGTAGTAACATATCATAGTCATACTCCAAAAAATAGTTATGCCCGTTTAGATAAAAAAGGAAACGTGGTAGAAATAAAAGAAAAGGAAGTTATTAGTAATGTATCATTGAACGGCATACACTATTGGAATAAGGCACAATATTTTATAGATAGTGCCACTAAAATGATAGAAGCAAATGACCGCGCTCCTAATAATGAATTCTATGTAGCCCCTACATATAATTATATGATAAGACAAGGGTTAACTGTCGGGATTTTTCATATTCCCAACGAGCAACATAATGCTGTTGGAACTCCTGAAGATTTGATAACCTATTTAAAAAATGATAGAATGTAAAAAAATAGCTATGGTTTTGAGCGGACACTTAAGATCGTATGCTTTAAATTTTCCCTATCTAAAAGAAAACATATTAGATCATAACGATGTTGATATCTATATTGCCACCTGGGATAAAAATTGTGTGAATGAAAAAGAATATCAAGAAGTAAAATTAACAAAGTTCACACATGATCGAATTTTAAAAGCTGTTAGTATATATCCCAATGTTAAAAATATTCATATAGGTAAAACAGATGAAGTTGCTAGGATAGCTGATAAAAAAATTACATCAGCACTTGTAGCAAAAAAAATGGGCTATTGGCCAATTGAAGATAAAAGTTATGTTGTTCATCGAGGATGGAAAGTAGACCGTCCAAATATGATTAAAGTAAGCAGTACTTGGCATTGTATTCAAGAAACTTTCAAACTAATTGAAAATCCTGATCAGTATGACTTCGTAATGAGAAATAGATTTGATATTAAGTTTTTAGAACCCTTAATATTTTTAGATAAAGATATGGTTGTAACTAAACCTCTTCCACAACAAGCTAATAGATGGATGTTAAGGAATTATTTCTTCTATGCTAAACCTTTTATAAAAGATTTAATGAGTAATATGTTTGAACTTACATTAAATACTATGTTTAAATATAGAAACTTTTCGGCAGAAACAGTTACAGAATATATTTTTAAAACTGAATTAAAAGATAAAGAAATATATTTGGACCCGGCGTTAAGAGTGGGGGAAACTTATTTGGTAAACGGAAGAAAATATTGAAAATATTACATATAAAGGACATGTACAGAGGTTGGTTCATTGGTGACTTTGAACCTAGTGTACTACGAACAAAAGACTTTGAAGTTGGTTTACTTACACATAATAAAGGTGAGGTATGGCCTAAACATTATCATGCTGTGGGAACTGAATATAATCTACTACTTGAGGGTAGTATGACTGTACAAAATACTTTAATCAACCCAGGTGATATTTTTATATTTGAACCAATGGAGGTTGCTGATCCTGTATTCCATGAAAACTGTAAGGTTTTATGTATTAAGGTACCAAGCATACCAGGAGACAAGTATGAATCTATTTAAAACATTAGAAGAAGTTGATAAAGACAAATATTTTATAGCCACATATGAAATAAAATCAAGCACCAATCTACGTGACGCTGCTTGGGACATTGCTATAGGACAAAGCGTAGGTAATCCTAGTATACGGAATCAATGGGAAGATGATGAACTATATCTAAATCATAGCTGTCTTATTCTAAACAATGAGGATATCTTAACTAATCTTAAAGAAGGCTACATTGATATAGCATTTCCTGTGGCTAATATAGATTGGTATGGAGATGGTATCAATCATCTCATCTGCCAACTCATGGGGGGACATACTGACATCAATATCATTCTACGCTGTAGACTAGTTGGGTTACAATTGCCTAATCACGTAAAGACAAAGTTCCTAGGACCAAAGTATGGTATTAGTGGTATGCGAGCACAGGTTGGTAGTTATAATAAACCTCTTTTAGGTGGCATACTTAAACCTAAAGTAATAACAAGACCTGATATATTAGCAGATATGACCAGTGCTCTAATAGATGGTGGGGTAGACTTTATTAAGGAAGATGAAATAATGAGTAATGTTCATCATTTTCCTTTGGAACAAAGAGTATCAATCATATCTAACCTACAGGCTCAAATGAACAGTAAGGTAGTGTTCTGTCATACTATTAATGCTGATCCACACGCTATACTAGATCGTGTTCGACTAGTACACCAACTAGGGGGCAATGGGGTCCATGTTAATGTATTTGGTAGTTTAGGTATTTATAATAGTATACGTAAACTAGACTTGCCAATCTATCTACATTTACAGAGTAGTGGGCAAAAAGTTTTTACAGACGTTAGTCATAGATATAGTATTAGTTGGCCTCTAGTATGTCAATTGGCCACAATGATGGGTGTGGATACTATACAAACAGGTATGATTGGTGGATACAGTAATGATGACCCTAATGAAATATTATCCTGTTTAAGAATACTTAGAGAAGGCAATACTGTACCTGCGCTTAGTTGTGGCTTTCATCCTGGGTTAGTTGATTGGGTCACTAACGAAGTTGGTGTAGATTATTTGGCTAATAGTGGCGGTAGTATACATGGACATCCTGGTGGAACAACTGATGGAGCCAAAGCCATGCGTCAGGCCATAAATAAAGCATACAGTAAAGAATATGAAGTAGCAATAGCTAAATGGGGTAAAAAATAAAAAAATTTGTTCTAGAAATAATTAAAGGTATATGATTTATGAGTAGGAAAAAAATTGCTGTATTACTTACAGGACATCTTAGAACGTATCTAAATAATTTTCATAATCTAAAAACTTGTTTATTAAATCAACACGATGCCGATATATATGTGAGTACTTGGGATTTAAATTATGTAAGTAATGAAACAGCTGTTACTCAAGCTTTAACTGGTGGCATACATCATCAAGTTGCTCCTTTTACACGTGCCGAATTAAAAGATAGATTATCTATATATCCTAATCTAAAAGGGATTTTTGTAGGTAATACGAATGATGTTTCAGTAGCAAATAAACAATTAATCAAGAAATATAAACCTTACGGTGTATACACAGAATCTAGATTTCACCTTTATTTAGGTGGCAGAGTAAGCGATGAAGCCATTGAGAATATAGCTTATCAGTGGTACCTTGTTCAAGAAGGGTTTAAAATGATTGGAAATGCTAAAAAATATGACCATATAATAAGGATAAGATTTGATTGTATATTGTGGCGTCCTATTACATTTATTGATGCAGATGTAGTATTAGAGCCCGCAATTCATCATAGTCATCTATATGAAATTAGAGATTGTTTTTTTTATGGCAAGCCTGTGATAAAAACCGTAATGGAACGTTTATATAAAGACATGATTTGGCATTTGGTAAAATTTAATAATTTACCTGCAGAAACAATATTCCAAATGGTAGTAGAAAAAAATTCAAAAAATAAACCGGTAATGGATTATAATATGTATATTCATCATACCTACTCACAGTGTAGTAAATAAAATAGGAGTAAGAAAAATGCAATGGGAAAAAGATTTAGTCAAAGATATTAGAACATTTAATGGCGGGTTTGATGATTTGGACTGGCCTCAAATGACACATCCATTAAATTATGATTGGAGTGTAGAATTTACACAATGTAACCGTGATCGTTTACTTGAATATTTTTCAAAAGTAAAAGGTAAGTGTCAAGCTATACTAGAGATAGGTGTTTGCAGAAATGCATTAGACAGTAGTACATATGTTTTTTTAAATAACAAATCTGAAAAAACGTTCTACGTTGGCATTGATCTTGAAGATAAACGTTACCTTAACAATGAAAGTCAAAGAATTCATACCATTCAATCTAACAGTTCAAACGTAGAAGAAAATATGGAAATCTGCAAAAATTTAGGAATCAAACAATTTGATTTTATTTTTATTGATGGATGGCACAGTATTAATCAAGTATTAATGGATTGGGAATACACTAAGTACCTTTCACCTAATGGAATAGTTGGCTTCCATGATACTAGTATTCATCCTGGGCCATATGCGTTTGTTGAATCCTTAAACAGGGACCTTTGGAATGTTGATGCCAATGTTTGTCCTAATGATTTTGGAATTGGCTTTGCATGGCGAAAATCATAAGTCATAGAGGCAATCTTACTGGGCCCAACAGTGTAGAAGAAAATACACCTGATGTTATAGATCATTGCGTATACAAGTTAAACATTGATGTAGAAATTGATTTATGGTGTAAAGATGATAAACTTTATCTAGGACACGACGAACCAGTAACAGAAATCAAAATAGAGTTTTTAAGAGAACGTCAGCAATACTTATGGATACACGCCAAAAATCGTGAAGCATTAAGTTTTTGTTTGCAGGAAGGCCTGCATGTTTTTACACACGAAAATGATCCATACACTATAACCAGCAAGGGATATGCTTGGGCATACCCTGGACAGATGCCAGCAGGTAATAGATGTATTGCTGTAATGCCAGAAACTCACTGGTCAACATTACCTAACTTTTACGGAATCTGTACAGACTATCCTTTAAATTATATAAGTATCTAACAAGGAGAATACTATGGCAACTAAACTTGTAGATACTATGAAAGAAGCACTAGCAAAGAAGCAAACTAAATCATCACCTGGTGGTAAGAAACCAGGCTCAATAAAAGAAGCAGTAAAAAGTCAAACCTCATCAAACAAGCCTATGAAAAAGGCTGCTGGTCGTGGTGGTTAATCAAACCACTTGACATTAAGTCTAAAAACAATTACTATAACAATATGAACAACCTAGCAAAATTAGCCTTAGATAATGGCGGCTATATAAAGCCATTAATAATACCATCCCATTTAACTGGTGGCACAGGATTGATGAACCCAAGTATGTTTATAGACAATGATGGAGTAATCAAAGTTAATCTACGTCATGTTAATTATACATTCTATCATAGTGAAGCCAAACTATTTCAACATCAATGGGGGCCGCTGACCTACATACATCCAGAACATGACATGCATCTTAGGACTTGGAATTGGTATTTAGAATTAGATAATGATTTGAACATCACACGATATAATAAAGTAGATACTAGTAAATTTGATACCTACGAACCAAAATGGGATTTTGTAGGACTAGAGGATGCCAGAATATTTCGATGGGATAATAAATTATATCTAAGTGGTGTTAGAAGAGATACTACTACACATGGGCAGGGACGTATGGAACTAAGTGAAATAATAGTAGGTCATGACACTGTTACTGAAATAAGCAGAGTAAGAATAGAACCACCTAAAGATAGCTACTGCGAAAAAAATTGGATGCCCATAATAGACAAACCATATCATTATGTGAAGTGGAGTAATCCTACGGAAGTTGTTAAGTGCGATCCAGTTACAGGTGTTGCTGAAACTATAATATTAAGTAATAGAGCACCTATCATGGCTGACTTTAGAGGTGGTAGTCAAGTCATTAAATTTCGTAATTTTTATCTTACTGTTGTTCATGAAGTTAATTTATTCAAAAGTGAAGTTGGTAGAAAAGATGGCATGTATAGACATAGATTCTTAGTTTGGGATGATAATTTTAACTTGATTAAGTATAGCCCAATCTTTGCATTTTTAGATGCTCATGTAGAATTTGCTGTGGGTATGGCTGAAATAGGATCTGATATGTTGATTAGTTTTGGGTTTCAAGATAACGCAGCATATATATTACGTATCAAGAGTGATATACTTGATAAATTTATTAAAGGTGAAATATGATTAAAGATTGCTTTCCCTATTTTAATGAAAGGGAATTATTAGAACTAAGAATTAACCTATTACAAAATCATGTAGATGAATTTGTAATCTGCGAAGCAAATAGAACTCATAGTGGAATTTCCAAAGAATATACTTTAGAAAAAACTATTGCTGAACTAGGGCTGCCAAATAATAAAATCAGCATAGTACAAGTTGAACTCCCTGACAAGGAAACTATGCCAGATGACTATGATCGAGAACGTATGCAACGTAATGCGGCTGCTGATTATATAGGATATGGAGATATAGCGTTTGTCAGTGATTGTGACGAAATCATGAATCCCAATTTTATAGCTTATTACGCAGCAGTGGCATCAAATAATGTTAATAATATTTTACGATTGCCCATGGCATTTTTAATGGGTCGTGCCAATCTACGTGCATATGATCCTATGGATCAACCTATTCCTTGGAGTGCTGGATTTGTCTGTATGGGCCATCATAAAGAACGATATACACTTAGTGAAATACGAGAAAGTCAAAGTAGAGGATTATTCAATGTAGTATATCAAGACATCTACACAGTAGATGAAGGTCGTGTGAAAGATGCAGGTTGGCACTTTAGTTGGATGGGTGGAGGTGAACGCATGAAAACAAAATATAAATCATTCATGCATTATCAAGACAACATCCCAATGGCTGCTGGCAACGGTGATAAAACAGAATTAGAAAATTTTATTGGTAATCATAAAGTATCAGAAGGCAGTGTGGATCCTTTAGGTCGTAGTAATCATATTATGAAATCTTATCAAATGAGCGAACTACCTAAAGAGATATTTCAATTACCAAGAGTTGAACGATTTTTATTTGCGGAGTAAACAATGGCTAAAGGTGGTGGCGGAGGCCGAAAACTCAAACCACGTGATCCTATGACTACGAAGACCGGAAAGCGTAGACTAGGTCCATTAAATCTTGTACAATTAGAGGACATGCTGGCTAAAGAAGCACGTAAAAAGAATAAGGGCAAAATCCTTAATCGTATTCGTATACTTAAACAAAGACAAAAACTTATTGAATCAAACTAGGCACTGACATGAGACATATTAGCACACTGACCGATGATGAACTTGAAGATTGTATAGATGGTAGTAGTAACTTGACCATGATCCGTGACATCCTAACCAAGCATGGTGTAGTTGGTGATGATGGATATCTTGATCCAGAAGTATTTGCTGATTGGTTTGCCCAAGGTGTTGAAGCATATATTGAGGCTGAAGTCGACAGTGATGAATGGACTGAGTCCAATGACAACAATTGGAATTGGGGTTATGACATTGCGGATAATATCAATATGTTGTTAATGCCACAAGAAGAGGTTGACAAGTCTTAAAAAATTAAATATAATACAGAACATGCTGAATTAGCTCAGTGGTAGAGCAACCGCCTTGTAAGCGGTAGGTCGTCAGTTCAAATCCGACATTCAGCACCAAACATTCTCGGATTAGTTCAGCCTGGTTAGAATGCCTGCTTTGGGAGCAGGAGGTCGAGAGTTCGAATCCCTCATCCGAGACCATTAACTTTAAGGAAAAATAATGAGTAAAATAACAGCCAGTCATATCTTAGTTGACAGTGAAGAAACAGCAACTCAATTGATGGAACAAGTTACCACTGGAGAAAACTTTGCCAAATTAGCACAAGAGTATAGTAAATGTCCTAGCGGCAAAGTTGGAGGAAATTTAGGTCAATTTAATCGTGGACAAATGGTAAAGGAGTTTGAGGATGCTGCTTTTGCCTTAGAACCAGGCAGTGTAACTGGCCCAATTCGTACACAATTTGGTTATCATTTAATTTACAGGACAGCATGAAAAAGTTAATTCTAAGCCGTGGACCCAGTATCGATATACAACAATGTACAAAGATAGTGGGCGGAAATAAATTTGAACTAGTTCTAATTGCCGCTCAAAGGGCTCGTGAACTACGTAGACAAAATCCAAATGAACGCCATAATTATACTGTAGAATCTTTATTAGACCTCCAGGATAATAAATTGGACACAGCGGAGATGCTTAATAAAAGAATTAATCATGTAAACAAACCATCCAAAAAAGTAGATAATACTAGGACAAAGA
>Ga0214917_10001055_pt1 | contig 35993 bp, 35 predicted proteins | sample LL_1208_BB_MetaG_FD_177983 | JGI IMG/M metagenome (GOLD analysis project Ga0214917, IMG submission 177983) | Freshwater microbial communities from Lake Lanier, Atlanta, Georgia, United States - LL_1208_BB | ecosystem: Environmental > Aquatic > Freshwater > Lake | place: USA: Georgia | collected... | reverse complement strand
CAAGGCGAGCAAGGTGGTCAAGGTGGTCAAGCGCCCTCAGCGCAAGGCACTCCTGGTTCATCCGAAGGCGCCAGCAGCGCTTCTAGCGCCGGGTTGCCTGGCGGTTCAGAAGCAGGGGACTCGAAAGGCAGTGGTTCCGCCGCAAGCGGTTCTTCTCCAGCTCAGAGTCCTTCTCTAGATCTGAGCTCAGAAATGGGCACGGATATGGGAAAGCTGTTGACCGAGGCCTATGAGTCCAAATTCGGTACACCGGACTTGGATCCCAACGGAGCGGAGCAAACCGAGTCGGACGATCTGATGCAAAAAGCATTGGAGCGTGCGCTGCAGGGCTCCCAAGGTTCAGCTCAGGATCTCGAAGAGGTCATGGGCCAGGCCCAGGAGCAGGTTGAAGTTGAAGAGCAGGCGCAAGCCGCTCCATCCTCATCAACAGGCTCCAGCCAGGCAGGTTCAGCTGGACAGGCAGCAGGCGGCGGTCATGCCGATACGTCTGCACCGGTCCGCATGGACTTGGATGTGCGCATGACAGGCGTCGTCAGTCGCTTGGTGCGGGTCTTCACCAAGGAACTGCAAGACAAACGTCGCAAGCCCAGCAAGCTCGCGCCCGCCGGCGGACAAATAGTCCCCAACCGCGTGTGGCGTGTGAAAAAGCTCGGTGAGATGAATGTCTTCAAGGTGAAGGCTAAAACCTGTGGCATTGATGCAGCGGTGACGATTCTGTTGGATCGCTCCGGCTCGATGGACCAAGACATTGTCTGTGCGGCGCAAGCCAGCCTGGCCTGTTCGCAAGCCTTGGAACGCATCACGAAGGTGAAAACCTCCATCGAGATGTTCCCGGGGAATGTGAACGATCTTCAAACGCTGCAAGCCTTTGGGCAATCGGCGCGACAGATCGCAAAGCATGTGCAGGACGTGTACGCCAACGGGGGCACCCCCTTGGCCGAAGCGATGGCTCTTGCATTGCCCAAGCTGATGGATCAACGTGTGCAAAAGCGGATGTTGCTGGTGGTCACCGACGGTGAACCCAACAACCATCACGCGGCAGACAGAGAAATCCGCAAGGCGCAGTCGCAAGGTGTTGAAGTGATGGGAATCGGTATCGGTTCCGGCGCTTCAAGAATCCAACATCTGATCCCCCAATCCGTGGTCATCACGGCCGTGGAGGGTTTACCAGATGCTCTGGAGCAACTGTTCAAGAGCCAACTCCTCACGGAGAAATTGGCGGCTTGAAATGGAGTCCCTTCGCGTCAAGCGAAGGGGCTTTCTAAAGAGGCAGGCGTTCGCGCCACTTCTTTAGAAAGTATTTGCCAATCTAGTAGACGGGAGTCACAAAATGTTGCAAAATCAAACCGATTTCGCAATCCAGCGAATATCGCAGCTTCACACAGCTGCATACATCAACCCCGAGGGGCCTTACGCCCTGTACGGGGTAGTGGGTCCCTCTTTTTTTACGGAGGGAACATGAACGAAAAGGCGGAAGACCTTGCGTTTGGCCGCTGGCCCGACATCCTTACAGCAAGGGGGATGGAGAGCAGCTTCTTCAACTGCAAGCAAGGGCCCTGTCCCTTTTGCGGGGGGAGAGACCGCTACCGTTGGGTCCAAAAGAAGTACGGCGGTGTGTGGGTGTGTAACTCCTGCACCGATGGCAAATACGCCACGGGCTTCAAAATGCTCATGCAACACATGGGCTATCAATCCTTTAGGGAAGCAGCTGATGATGTGCGCGAGTTCTTCGGGGCTCAGCAGGTCATTCGCCCAATCCCAAGGGAGCAAAGGCTGTCCCAAATTGATTGGACACCGGAGCGCATCCAGCGCAACACGGAGCGCATGCTCAGAACATGGGAAGAGGGCAGGGACATCACCCCAGGTGACCCGGTCTCGCTCTATATGAGCAAGCGCGTGCCAGGCATGGACTTCGTTCCTGCCTACGTGCGCTACCACCCGGCATTGGACTACTGGGCACCTCCTCCAGAGGGCCAAGACCGTCCGGTACTGCTGGGGCGGTATCCCGCCATGCTGTCACTGGCATTGGCGCCGGACGGGTCGATTGCCCAGTTGCACAAAACCTACCTCACCCTCAGTGGCGAGAAAGCGGATGTGCCGTTGGTCAAGAAAACCGATCTTGGCGTGGGTCAAAAATCTTTTGCAGTTCGCATGCTCAAGCCCGTAGGGGACAAGCTGGGGATTTGTGAGGGAATGGAGACCGGGTGGGCAGCTGCGATGCTGCGCGATATTCCCATATGGTCGTGCCTCAATGGACCGGCCTTGGCGGAATTCGTGCTGCCCGAGGAGCTGCGTGGACAAATCAAAACACTGGTGATCTTCGCGGATGCGGACGAACTCAAGGTGTTTGGTCGCCAAAAGGACGGGTCATTCAAGATGATGCGCCCTGGAAGCGTCTACGCAGAAAAGTTAGCTCAGTCTGCTCGGCAGATGGGCTTGAAGACGCTGATCATCCGACCCGCAAGGGAAGGCAACGATATGGCGGACTACTGGCAGCGCCAACAAAAGGACAGTCCCGCTATGGAAATGGCGTGCTGAACTGGGCTTGTGCTGCTTGTTGCGGTTTAGGATGATGTCGATACACTCTTTGAGACCAACTCAAAAGACGTATCGGCATCTTCTGCTCCAAGGAAAACGACTATGGATACCAAATACGAAAGCGATGTAGTGGCATGGGCAAGGGAGCAAGCGGCGCTGCTTCGCAGCGGATGCTTCGACAAGCTCGATTTGATGCACATTGCAGAGGAGATCGAAAGCGTGGGCAAAAGCGAACAAAGAGAGCTTGCGCGGCGTTTGTCCGTCCTGCTTATGCACTTGCTCAAGTGGGAATTCCAACCACACAAGAGAACCAAAAGCTGGGAGCTGACCATACGCAACCAAAGAGTTGCCATTGGAAAAAGACTGAAACGCACACCCTCACTCGCGCCCTTATTGCGTGACGCAGAGTGGCTCGAGGATGTGTGGTCCGATGCGCTAGATTTGGCTTCGCACGAAACAGCGATCCCGCTTGAGGCATTGCCTGAGCAGTGTCCCTGGGATATCCCGTCGGCAATCTCGCTCGATTGGATGCCATAGAAAATATTTGTCCCCTAGAACGTCTTACGGCGAACTAGGGTTTTTTTTCGTCCTAAAAAAGCTGCAACATCGTGTTGCTTGAACGCATGGTCATCGCCACATACCCCAAGTGGTGAGCCCCATATTGATCCATCACCTCGGTGCTGATGGTGTCCGAAGAGGTGACAGGAAAAAACCTCGGCGAGTTGTCTTCAGTGATGGGATTGATCCCGGTCATACACACAGAGCCATCCACAATGCCCTGGCACCGGCGCAACTCCAAATGGTTTTCGATACCCAATAGATAGAGCAAAGAAGGTTTGAGCTCAGCGGGCTCTTCCTGCGGAGAGAAATTGATCACATAATCACCCGGCAGCACCCCAAAGCCCATCTTGTGCCGCGCTTCGATCCAGGTCCAATCGTCTTGCGCAGCACCCCAAGGTGCATTGGATTTGGGGGGAATGCGCACCACAATGTTTTCACCGGGGCCCAGCGGTTTGACCGATCGGGTGTCGCTAGGAACCTTTTCAGGCGCATCATCTAAAAAATAGCCTGGCTCGCGATCCAACATAGCGCAAAGCTTGAGCAGCACTCCCCACTCTGGCATCAGCATCCCGTTGAGCAAGGTCGAGATCATCGACACATCATGATTGAGTTCACGAGCGAGTGCTTTCGCGCGCGCCAGAGGCAGCGGACTGTAGCCCATGCCATCCAAAGCCAAGTTCAGGCGGTGGCCAAAGCGTTTCGCAAGATGATCGGTAGATGAAATATCCATGGTTTGAAGCGAGGTTTCAAGTATTTCACAAGTGAAATAAAGTGCGGAAATTATTTAGTAGTTGTTTCTACATACATCGCCATATAAATGTCCAAAATTCCTCCCCAAAATGAGGCGTCCACCGCACCAAATTCGTTGAAACCTTGATTTAAGTCAAAAAAACCATCTATTTAAAAAAACTTTAACACTCAGCGGCAATCATTCGCGTCCCTTTCACTCATTTTGGTGAGCCACACATTTCAGGAAGGCAAGGGACCGGATATGCAAACCATCTTTGCTGCGTACCAAAACTCGCTTCACAAAATGAAGCACCTCACCACAGTGGATCGTGCCGTTCGCGAAGAGAACATGCACGCGCTCTTTCGCCGTTGGACCTACGCGCAGCAGGATTTCTCGGACGACGCCAAAGTCATGGGTCGTTGGTTCCCTGCTCAACGCGAACTCTTCAACATCTTGAGCGTTGTGGACATCGACCAAGTCGAAGAAATGGCCGATTGCAATCTGCCCCTCTTCACCCTGCGCCTGCCCATTGCTTTCAACGAGATGGTCTACCAAGCGCCCGCAGCGTTCGGCCAACCCGGTCAGTTTGAGATCGATGCCCACGAAGAAGCGTTCTTGGCCTTAACCTCACGTTTGGACAGTTTCCGTACCGACCCCACCTCCCTGGGGCACCTCTACGACATGCCCGCTCCTCAAGCCCACGCCTTAGGAAGGATGTCCTCACGCCAACTGCACGTGCTTGCCGGCGACCCCTCCGTCAATCTGGTGCCTTTGGTCAGCGATGAATACTTCGTCCTCACTGCCACCGAGCAACTCACCGCCCGTCAGCGCACGGTCCTGGCCAGCACCACCAGGCGCAACCGCTTGATGTAAGTCAAAACAATAAGAACAACCACACACCTCATCCCACACACCTCATCCAATACCCAGGGAACTTCACCATGAACGCCAACACCATCACTGGAAAAGCGCTTGCGACGAAAAACCGGCTCTATTTGTTTGACGACCCACGTTGGGAAGAGCGTTTTGAAGTGCTCATTCGACTCACACAGCGCACCCAGTTGATCCAGGAGCTCACAGGAACCGATGCCACGGGCGAGCGCATCAAGAGCTACATCGACAAGCGTATGGCCGATATTGGCGGCGAGATTCAGCGTCCTCGTGGCGTAGGACAGCGCTACACGTCCAAAGGCTTCCTCTCTAAAACCATCGAGAAGTACGAAGCCTCCTACCTCCTGAATTTGCATTTCGGCGCACTGGGCCCGGGACCTTCCGCCGCAGTGGAGACGAATCTGGGCGCGGCGCTGGATCGCAGAATGGCCGTCTACTTGCGCTACCGCGCCGACATGTACGACCGAGATGAAGAGCCGCGCATCAGCTTTGAGACTTACATCACGATGCTCGACGCAATCAAGAACCACGCGATGCCGATCCACAATTGCAAGAACTGCTCCTCGCGCTACCTGTGGACCACGGGCACTGCAGCCCACTACTCCTGCCCGGTCTGCTCGATTCACAGCCATGACGTGAAGGCGGCCAAAAAGAAGTTGGACGCCCTGATGTCACAAAGGCGTAAGACAACTGACACGCCAGCAGTCAAAAAAGTAGCCAACGGCTAACCGGCCAAATTTCCCCGGATCGCAACCGGGGTTCGCCCCCCCATTGATCGGGATGATTGCACGCCACCGACCTCCAAAATGGTCGGATGTTGAACCGTCTTTTGTCCCTGTTTCAAGGGACTCCCACCGAAGCACCTGCGCGCAAAACGCCCCCTGCCTCTCAATCCCAGGCGGTAAGGCGCCGCGCCGACGCTGCGCCCGCGGTCAAAGTGGCTCCGATGTACCCGCCCGACGACCAAGGTCTGGAACTTCGCACGGCAGAGGACATACTTCAAAGCAATGACGATTTGATCAAGCGACTGCGCTTGCATGCGGCAGCGCAAGAGGACGTCTTCAGAAGGCGTTACGTGGAGCCCATGTACCGCCTAGCCGATCACATCAATGTGCTCCCGGGCTCGGCCAGCAGTCTTTTTGCGGGTGAGGGCGGCCTCATCCGAGCATGTATGGAGCTGGGGTTTTTTGCGTTTCAAGCCTCCGACGGCAGAATCTTTACCGGATCGGCAACCGTTGAGGTGCGCCACAAGCTAGAGCCGCGCTGGCGCTACATATGTTTTGCTGCCGGATTGCTTTATCCCTTTGGCGAGGCCGTCTCCCGCATGGCCGTGACCTCCAAGCAAGGCGCGCCCTGGCCCAAGTTCCAGCAAGGCCTCACCGCATGGAGCGAAGACACCCAAATCGACCGCGTGTACGTGAGTTGGCCCGGCGCCGCCAGCGATACGCAAGCCACCTTGGGACCTAGTCCCTATGCCACCACCGTTGCCAGCGATATTTTGGGACGCGAGACCTTGTCATGGTTGGAGGAGGGTTCGCCGGATCTCACACGCAGTTTGTTTGAAATCATCGGTGGCAGTGAGACCCGCTCCAAGATTGCGCAAGAGGTGGTGACCACCATGTGGAGCAAAGTCAAGAGTCGTGAAGAGGCACGCCGCCCCCAGGCCTATGGACGCCTGACCGTGGGGACGCATCTGACACCTTACTTGGTGGGGGCAGCCAAGCAGCTGATCGCCGACGGCGTTTGGACACCTAACGAGCTCCCACTGATTGTGGACAGCACCGGCGTTTATCTCGTTTGGGCGCTTGCAGGCCAGGACATCGTAGAGCAGGGTAGCAAAGAGGGGCGCGAAGGCTGGCCCTCTTCAGCTTCGACACTGGCAGAGCTGCTCAAACAAGCCGGTGTGTTCGACACCCTGGGCGGAAACGACTTGGGGATGATCGAGGTCGTGGACGAGAGTGGAGAAGTGCATGCGGCCTACAAATTACAAAACCCCAATGTACTGATTGAGGACTATCGACCCTCTGACTACATCAAAGCCGCACCTAAAACCCTGGATGCTGTGATCGCCAACGATCCCCTTCTCAAGCCCACCGCACAAGCCAAGGCAAAATCAGCCGAACCTGCTCCTAAGCCCGCGTCTCTGGAGCCTGTCGCCGAAACGCCGGAGGTGCAAGCCGTATCTGCACAACTCAATGAGCTCAGCGCAGGTCACACCGGCATGCCGCAAGATGCGCAGGCGCCTGACGAAGACGAAGAAGTCGAGGAGCCAGAACTCCAAGACCGAGATGATCCCACTGAGGCCGCAACTGCAGTTGCAGGGCCTGCGAAGCGACAAGGTGCGCCCAGCGCACCGCCCCCTGTTGCACAGACGAGTGCTACCCCTGCCCTGACGTCCAATGCGGCGACTTCGAAGATTTCAGAAGCCCCTGACGTACGTTATGCCGACTTGGTACCGGAGGACATTCGCAAAGAGATTCGAAACGGGACCTCTGTCGAAATTCTGGGCAAAGTGATCAAGGCCTGGGGCGAGCGCGACCCGCAGAGCACGCATATGCGCATGGTTGACACAGGTGCTGCCCTCAGCGTGCAGTACCTCACGGGCCAGATGCGCAGCATGATCGACTGGGTCAATGACATCGCCGCTGTGGGCTTGGTGTATTCCCCTCCGGCCACACCCGGACTCAAGGTTCAAAAAATCGCAATACCCGAAGGCAGTAAGCCGCGCGACGCCATCGTGATCTCGCGCTACGGGTGCAAAAAACTAGGAATGAATTGATATGGCAGAACAACGCTTTGAGCAACTGCTGCGCTCTCCTTTTGAGGCCTATGCGAGCATCGGATGGGCCATTGCAGCCGTATGGATGACGCTGTGTGCAGTGATTCTCAATGCCCCCAAGACCACGATGATGGCCACCGCAGGAATGGCCGGGCTATTTGTGGCCATCCGCTATCTCACCGCCAGAAAACTCCTGAAGTACAAGTTGGCGCTGGCGGGTAAGCCCGTGCGCGTCATCACGACCACGGAATTCAAGAAGAGCATCCCCAAGAATCCCAAGCACCTCTGGTTGGGCTGGGGCTATCGCTGGGAGCCGCGACACACGCAGCGCGCCTACGAAATCATGAAACGCAATCTGGACGATGTCTACCCGCCAAGCTGGTGGCTGAGATGGGAAGGCATACCGGAGAAGGACGACCCACGCCGTGCCAAAGGACTGCCCTGGGTGCATGGGCTGGACATGAAGGAAAAGGAAATCAAGCTGAGTTTTGAATCGCTCAAAGGTCACTGCGCCATCGTCGCAACCACAGGCGCCATCAAAACCCGATTGGCCGCACTGATCATTTTTCAGCTGGCGTTACGCGGCGATACCGTGATCGTGATTGACCCCAAAGGGGATAAAGACCTGCGCGAAATATGCCGTCAAGCGGCGGAGATGGCGGGCAAGCCCGAGAGGTTTTCCATGATGCACCCCGCCTTTGCAAGTGAATCGGTGCGCTTGGATCTCTTAAAGAATTGGGATCAGGTGTCCCAAGTGGCATCGCGTATCAAACTGGTCTTGGGGTCACAAGAATCGAACAACTTCATGGAATTCTGCTGGATGGCGGTGCACCAGATCACCAACGGCATGAAGTATGTCGGCAAGCGCGTCAATCTCTACAACCTAAAGAACTCCATGGTGTCGCGCGCCTCTGTGGAGCGCTTGACCGAAGAAGTCTTGAGAAAGTTCTTCAAGGAAGAGTGTCCGCAGCTTCTCGAGGCGATTGAAAAAGAGGTCAATGCCAGCAATTCGGCAGGACGACGCCCGCCCAATAAGAACATGGTGGAAACAGGATCTGCCGAGCTCAGCGCCATGATCAAAGTGTTTCAGAGCGAAGTGCCAGAACTCACGGAAATCGCCTACCAAAAGGGCATGCCCGTCAAGCCGGATGAGATTCGCGGCCTGGTCACCATTTTGGAGCAGAACAAGGAGTGGTTTGGCAAGATGATTGTGTCCATCACGCCGCTCTTGACCAAGCTGACCACGGACGATCTCAAAAGCTTGTTGTCCCCTGACTACGAGGACGACACCGACGAGCGCCCCATCCTGGACGCCAAAAAACTCGTCGACGCCCAGCACATCTTTTATATGGGAACCGACACCTTGGCCGATGAATCCGTTGGCAAGGCCATGTCCACCATGCTGCTGGCAGACCTCAGCTCCGTTGCGGCAGAGATCTACAACCATGGCGGCGCCGGTGACGACGGCTCCGAGCCGCGTCGGGTCCATGTGGTGGTGGATGAGTGGCGCGACGCGGCTTGCGAGCCCATGATCCAGCAAGCCAACAAGGGGCGGGGCGCCGGCTTCTTTATTTGGGCAATGGGCCAGACGTTCTCTGACTTGGTGGACAAGTTCGACGGCAACACCGCCCGTGCCCGAACCTTTATCGGAAACATGAACAACCTGATCATCGGCGCTACACAAGACCCCGACACCATGGACATGATCATCGACAAGCTGGGGGAGACCTCCATCATCGTCAAGAGCCAGTCCAGCGGCATGGGGAGCAAGACCGAAGACGTGGGGCTGGAGTTTTCTGCGAATCAAAGTGAATCCGTCCAGGAAAAGACGGTCGAAATATTCCCAAGGTCCTTGTTGCCCCAAATGCAGGATCTGCACTACATCGGGTTTTTCAATCGGGGGCAGCTCATGAAGGGCCGCATACCGGTGGTGATCCCAGAAAAGGAGCTTCAATCATGATGGCTCAAATCGTCAGCCTCAACCAATACAAGCGCAAGATGCCCTTGCCCAAGCCGCGCCCAGGCGTGGCGTGTTGGCCCATTCGCCAGCTCATGCCCACGGCACCCAAGAGTTGGCTCAAGGAGATCGTGAGCGGCAAGCCCTACGAGGCCACGGCCCTTTCGCTTTGGCAGCACCACCCCAATCTGCGCCGCGCCACCGAAAAACTAGCCAGCTATCTGACGCCCATGTGGCCAAACCACCAGGGACAGTCCCTGTGGTCCACATCGGTCGAAATGGCGCTGCAGCGGGTGGAGCAAGCGATCTCGCGCGGGGAGGGATTCGAGGCACGTATCGTGGGTATTTACATCTATTGGCTGAGCCAATGTGCGCAGGATATTGCCTGTCTGGAGATTTATGGCGTCACGCCCAGCGGCGACCGTTTGCGCTGGCAGTATTTTGAGGAGCCCCTCAATGCTTGGGCCAAGCGGTATGGGGTCACCCATCTCGAAGCGGAGTTGGTGCCCGAGCCGCCTACGCAGGAGGTGGTTGCAGGGCTGCGCACCCACTTGATCGCCCATATCACCGATCCAGTGGATGCCGGGTATGTAGAGATGTACGCGCCTAGAGGGTAAGAATGAAGCATACCCAGCACTTAGGTTTTTGGTTGGGAGCGATCTTCATCGCATTCCTGGTCGCCCCCATCTTCCGCGGACAGGCCGATTTGGCGGCCTACGTCTACGAAGAACTCAGTCAAATCCGATTTGCCCTAGGCGATACGGTCGCCGACAAAGTGACTGAATTTGCAAATACGGTCTTTGAGGAAACGCCCCTTGGCCTTATTGCCCAATCAGCCGCTATCTATGCGCCCAAAGAGGCGGAAAGAAATCTGTCCAATGAAGTGGCAGGTCCGCTGGGCGCGATAGCTACTGGCTGGGTGGGAGGATACTTGGAAGGGCTGATGCTTCAAAGCTACGTGTTGGCCATGCGGTTGGCGATCGTTTTTGTCTGGATGGTGATACTCGCGCCCATGTTGATCGCAGCCATCTTTGATGGCTACATGATGCGAAAGGTCAAAAGAGCGGAGTTCGGGATGATCCGCCCGGCCACTTTCAGTATTGCTGCAGCGCTGATCATCCCGGCCATGTGTCTGCCCCTGGTTTATATGGTGCTGCCCCTCCCCATGAACCCCTTGGTGGCCCCACTGTGGGCGCTGGTGGTGGTGTTCCCGCTATCCATGATGGTTGCGAATATGCAGCCTATTGTGGGCAGGTGAGGGGAAGGGGATGAATGCCGCACGCGGTCTACACCAACTCATACCCCTGAAAGCCGGGATATCTGCGGGTGGTCTCACAACCAAAATCCAGAAGTTATGAGCACGACCTTCGAACGCAACAATCAACCCCCAGGACTGGATGTCATGAGGATGGGCTATGCCGCCCGTACCCAAGCCCAGCTCATGGACACGCTCGATGTGCTTCGCAGTTATTTCGAAGATCCCGACATCAACGAAATCATGATCAATGGACCGGACGACGTGTTCATCACCCGTTTGGGTGAGGACACACAACTGCGCGTCAAGTTGTCCGCGGCAAGCATCCGCGCCGCTATCCACCTTCTGGCGGGCATGGTGGACAAGGAAGTTGGAGAGAAGTCCAACCGCAGGATGCTCCGAGCCCGTTTGCCAGGCTTTCGCGTGAATGCGATCCTTCCGCCTGTGGCGGTCAACGGGCCCACGATGTGTATTCGCCGCCATGCCTCCCGCGTGTTCACGATGGACGAGTACGTGGCCGGCGGCACGATTTCGCCCCAGTACGCCAAGATCATGCAAGACGCGATTGAGGGCAGAGAAAACTTCCTAGTCGTTGGTGGCACAGGCTCTGGCAAAACCACTCTCATGAATACCGTGCTCACTCTTATCCCCAAAAAAGAGCGATTGGTGGTGATTGAAACGGTGCACGAATTGCAGATCAAGGCCCCTAACGCCGTGATCATCGAATGTGATGACGAGCAGGGCGTGACTCCAAGGCAAGCTGTCAACACTGCCATGCAATACGCCCCCAAACGCATCATCGTGGGCGAGCTCAAAGGCGCAGAGGCCTACGACTGGATGGATGCAGCGAACACCGGTCACCCCGGCTCTGGCGCCACCATTCATGCCAACTCCGCCAAGCGCGCCTTGGGCCGCCTGGAAAACCTCTTGCTGATGGCCAATATGGGCGTCCCGCATGAGCCCCTTCGTGTGGCCATAGCGGAGAGCGTGCAGTGGCTTTTTTATATGAAGCGGGAAGGCCCTGTGCGCACCGTCTCAGAAATATGCCGGGTCAATGGCTATGACCGCAAAACCGGCGAATACGAAGTCGAAAACTTTTAACCCCACCCTTAACTTTTGGAGAACCTCATGACACATTACTTCTATGACCTGCGTAAAGCCCTGACTCAGATCAAGCCCGGCGAATGGGCATTGATGCAACTGATGTGTGTATTGGCTGTGTTTGCCATCCCGTTGGACTCCTATGCACAGTTTTCGACTGGCGGAATGGACGTGCCCTTCATCACCGAAATTGGCTGCAAGGTGGTCAAATGGATGAAAGGGCCGTTGGCGATTCTGATATTTGTGGTGATCTGTATTGCTACCTTGGTCATCGGCATGATCAGCAAAATGGATTGGAGTCGCATCATCACCGTCTGTGTGATCTTCGGCATTGTGATTTCCTTGGGCAGCATGCTCGCAGGGTCTTCCTTCATGATGAGCTCGCCCACGCTCTCGTCATGTCTGAACAGCCCTTTCTAAGGGACTGTTAATAACATGCGGGCCCTTTGTCGACCGCTATGGCTAACGGGAACACTGATTTTTGTGGCTACAGCTGCTCAGGGGCAGACCCTGAGCCTTCCGATCGTCACCGACTTGGCGTGCAAAGTGGTGAACTGGATGCAGGGCCCTCTGGCGGTACTCATTTTTGTCCTTGTAACGGTAGCGACCCTCGTGCTTGGCATGGTCGGTCAGGTGGACTGGAGTCGAATTGTCTCGACCTGTGTGATTTTTGGTGTCGTTATGGCGCTGGGGCGAATCTTTGCGGATTCCGGATTGGCGATCCTGTCCGCCTGTCTCTACTTTAAGTCGTAAGCAGGTCTTTAAAACCAATACACAAACCCACCATGGCCTCACGCTCTTCCATCATTCACAACTCATTGCAGCGCAGTAAAACCATCATGGGCATCGAAAGTTCTGCCTTTGGCGGCATCGTATTTGCTGGTTCGTTCATTGTGGTGGCCAAAAGCTATTGGGCGTTACCTATCCTGGCTTTGATTTACTTCTTGGCGCGCTGGCTTACCAAAGCAGACGGGCAATTTATGAAGCTGTTCTTTCGGTACTTAGATGAAGGTCACGTCTACGACGCCACCCCAAGGCCCTCGGATTATCAAAAACGTGCCGTTGGATGGGGAAAGGGGGTGCCATTGTGATATCGATCGAAGACCTGATTGCCAAGCCCAGAAGAGATGCGCGCTCGTATGGCGAGTTGCTGCCATGGTTTGCGCAGATATCCCCTGGTTTGATCATTTGCCAAGATGGCACCCTGCTTGCCGCCTACTCGTTTGACGGCGCAGACGTAGAGGGACGTCAAGATTTCGAGGCCGATCAGAAGATTGATCAACTCCAAACCGCCTTCAGAACGCTTACGGACCGCATCACGATGTGGACCGTACAAGAGCGCCGTTTTATCCAGGGCTACCCGCGTGGTGAATTTGCAAACCCCGTGGCAGATGCCATTGACCAGCAATGGGGGGAATCCATTACAGGTAGCCGCAACGCTAGGATTACACAAAAACTGTTCCTTGGTTTCAGCTTCCCCAATGCCAGTGAGGCGCTCTTCGAAAACCTCAGCGCGGAGCTCAAGGAGCACGATGGCGCATTTTTCCCGGCACTGAAGTCTTTGATAAAACGACGCCTTTTTGAACGCGGGGCGATCAACCGTGTGCGTGGCCAGATGGCAGAAATGACCACGGAGTTCGAAAAAATACTGGGAGCCTTTTCTGGCATCGTAGAACTCAATCTGGGCTTCAACAGGCTTTACGCAGAAGAACTCCTCGGCGCTTTGTATGAAAGGGCGAATCTCGCCTCCCCTCCGGGCCCGGTTCGACTCCCCAGCACAGGCGCTTATCTGAACAACACGCTGGCAACCGACACCCTTATTCGTCAGCAAGATCAGTTTGAGTTCAAGGGCACCACCCGCAGCGCGTACGTGTCAGCACTTTCCACGACAGGCATGCCCCAAGAGGCCTACAGCGGTTATATGGATCAGCTCATGACCGTGGATGCGGAATATGTCCTGGTCCAGTGCTACCGATTCCTGGACCGACAAGTGGCTGAGAAGGCCATTCAAGATGCGGAGATGTTCTATCGTTCAGAGGTCAAATCGGTACTGACGAGGACCTTTGAGCGCCTTACGGATTCCGAGTCGGAAAAAGTGAATACCGGTAACCTGGCCTTGGCGCAGGATGCCCAGGACGCGCTGGTCGAGCTGACTGCCGGCGATGTAAGCTACGGTTATTACAACATGACCATTCTGGCCATTGGTAAAACGAAACGCGAGTCTGAAAACGCGGCCGATGTGATTGCCAGCAACTTGCGAGCCAACGGGTTTACGATCGTGCGCGAGCGGCAGGGCATCCTTTCAGCCATCCTGACTACGCTGCCGGGCAACCCCAATGCCACCCTGAGGTGGCGGCTGGCGTCCACCGCCAATTTGGCCGACTTGGCGCCCATCCGCACGATTTCTAAAGGCGAGCCTACGCACCCTCTCTTCTCAAGACTGCTGGGCCATGATGTGCCGCCGCTGACGCGCTTCCTCACGCCATATGGGGTGACCTTCGACTTCAATCCCCATGAGACCGACCTAGGGCACACCGCGGTCATTGGTGGTGCAGGCTCTGGCAAGACCTCGCTGATGACGCTTTTCATCAGCCAATTTCAGAAGTACACACCGAGTCAGACCTTCATCTTTGACAAAGACCACTCCCTGATGCTCGCTACCATGCTCTTGGGTGGCAAGCACATTGACCTAGGCGGACGTGGTGGCGTTAGCGTGGGGATGAACCCCGTGCGCGTCATGATGCAAAACGGCGACGATATGAGACTGCGCCAGTGGATCGAAGTGCTCATTGGCGCCGGCGGAAACACGGTGACTTCTACAGAAGGTCAATCCATTTTCACGGCCATTCAAAGCTTACGCAGATCGCCCCCTCCGAGCTGGAGGCTGTCAGCCTTATATGCCCTCATATCCGGCACAGACAGAGACCTCGCTGCTAAATTGACACCCTACGTGGACCGAGCCGAGGAAGATGAATACGGAGCCGGGCCCTATGCATCTTATTTCGACAATAGCGAAGACAACTTCGAGCTGACCCAAATGGTGGGCATGGAGTGTGGCGGTATTTTGGAGACCCCGCAGCTGGCCAGCCCCTTTATGGACTATGCGTTCTACAACATTGAGCGAAGGCTTGATGGAACGACGCCCACCATGATCTACGTGGAAGAGGCTTGGTACATGTTGGCCAATCCGAACTTCGCCGGAAAAATGGAAGACTGGCTGCGCACCTTCCGTAAAAAGCGGGCCTTCGTCATGTTTGCGACGCAAGCCTTGGATGAAATTGCAAGACTGCCCAATATTGGAAGTTTTGTGACCAACATCCCAACTCAGATTCTTTTACCCGCTGTGAAGTCATCTGTGCAACAACAAGCGGCCCTCTACAACGCTGTGTTTGGAATCAATGACAACCAGCTGGCACTCCTATCCCGTGCCATACCGAAGCGTGACTACCTGCTGGTGAAGCCCTCGGTCACCCGATTGGTGAATACCAGGATGCCTCAACTGTTGATCGCCATCAATGAGGCGACAACCCAACCTTATATGAGGAAGGCCGCCATAGATGCAGCGGCACAGGGTGGACCCGATTGGCAAATGAAATACGTGAAGGAGGTGCTCAATGTGGACATTTAAATTCACCCGCAGCAAACGCTGCATGATCAGCCTAGTGGCAATCACCGGCGCATTCATGGCACAGGCGGGCTCGGTCGGTGGTTTCGGTGGCGCAACCGAGGTGACTCAGTTTGCCAACAATGCAGAGCTGGTTAAAGTTTCGCTGGACTCCGCGCAGACATCTGCTTACACAGTTTCCCAGTACATGACACAACTGGAGCAGTACCGATATCAGATCCAGAACACCTTAGGTATCGACCCTATGAGGATGACCTCCTCGCTTGCTCAAATTGACAATCAATATCAACAATCTAGAAACTATCTGTTTCGAATCAATGCCGTAAGGGGATCACTAGCCCAGCAAGACGCCGCCTACCAGCAAAGGTATGACGCTGCGCGTTTGAGGAACATGTCTATGAATGACTACATTGCATTCGAGCAGACCCGGCTGGATCAGAAAAACCAAACGGCAATCGAGCTGAATCGACAAAACCAAGCCATCATCGAGCAAAACCAGCGAAATATAGAAGAGCTCAACGCATCCCAAAGAGAAATCCCGGGGGACCTGAGCACCAACGCAGCTATCCAGAGCATGCACTCCACGCTCGGTCGACTCGCTATTTCTAACGCGGGCGTGGTGAATGCCCTAACGATTCGTAACAAGGTGTCTATCGACGAAAGCAGCGAAAGCGCTACGAAGGCGAACGAACAGAAGGGCGTTTCAGAGCGAACGAACAATTTGAGGAAACAACTCGAAGCCCGGCAACAGCAGTTCCTCAACAACATAGGGCAGTAATCATGTACGCGCTCGCGAAAATCCAGCCGCCTCAGGCGGTGCAGATGTGGGTTGCACGGTTGATCACCGTCATGGTGGCGGTGACTTTTAGAGTGGCGAACAATTGTCTTGTGGTGATGCGCCAGAGAAAAAAGTCTTTCTGGTGTTTGGCGTTAATGGCCCTACTTGCTGGTGCGCTGAGCTTTGCACAGGGAGAGATGGGGGGAGTCACGATGGACGCCGGCACAGGAATGGTCGATGTCGGTGGTGGCAATGCCGCCAATACTTCCATGCAATCTTCGCCGTTACCAACTTACTCTAAGAAAGCCTCCGATGTCTTTAGAAATATTGGCGCAGCAATAGATGGGGCCCTTTCTGGTTTAACAGAACGATTAAAAGCTTTCGAGGACCCGCTGATTTACGCAGGTGTTGCCATTGGGGTGCTCTGGGCGGGCGTGAAGTGCCTGGCGACATCCAAGGGCCTGGGGGAGTGGTTTGCTGAGTGTGTGCCCATCTTCGTGGCCACCGCGGTGGTCATGGCCCTCTTGTCTAAAGGAAGCGTCGCCAGCATCAATTCCACCATGGATGTCATTGCTGGCGCCTTAGTGAAGTCCACCGCACCTGTCAATATGAATAAAGCTGAATCGGTGATTCCGTATGCTGCGAAGGGCATGATGGCGTCTGTCGGAAAAGTCATGGACATGCCCTACAGCCAAACCGCCAAGTCCGCCTTTGAGTCCCTGACATTTGGAATAATCAACACACTTCTTGTCGGACTGATGAAGTTGGTGACCTGCGTCTTTCTTATCTTGGCTGGATGCACATTCATTGCTACAGCGGTCATGGCAATGGTCAGTGTGACCCTTGTGATGGCCTTGGCACCGGTGATGGTCCCCTTCCTCATATTTGGTCCCACCACATGGTTATTTGAATCCTGGCTTAAATTCCTTATAGGTGCAGGGATGCTCAAGCTGGTCGGACTCTTTATGCTGGGAATCACGGACCAAGTGATTGATCAAATGAAAATTGTGGCGGCCGAGATTCAAAGGGACACAAAGTCCATGGTCTTCGAAGAAACGGTCGCGGACGTACTCTTGTACGGAACCCTCATATTTATTTCCCTGTTCAGCGCATTATTGATGTCCCAAGTGCCTTCCATCGCAAGCGGCATTCTCTCTGGAGGTGCCAGTGGTGCAGGCTTTAAAGGTCTCAGCGCTGCCACCAATTCTGCAGCCGGTCGAGCCATGGGCGCTTCAGGGCGTGGAGCTGGTGCGGCGGCAGGCGCCGGCGCGCGCCTTGCCTATGACAAATATGGAGGCGGTGAAAAGCGCGCAGCGGCAAGAGGAGCTAGAGATGCTGCACAGGGCTTCTCCAGCGGAGGAAAGCACGAGGGCTCTGTACGATCTGCGAATGCTTATCAACGCGGTAATGCGGCGCAGAAGGCGGCAGACGGTAGACGGGATGCTTTCGAGAGGAGTCCTGATTTTGTAGGTCCCAAATCGCCCCCTCGGTTCTGACGCGTTCGACCTCGTAACACCTTCCACAGCCACTTGACAAGCATCAATTCAGTGATAGCTTGGATTTATTTAAGGAGTGGATTCAAATGGACGAAAAATTTCTAAAGGACATCAACGAAGCACAGATGGGGCTTCTCGGCACGATTACGGGCATATGCTTCGGTGTCATCGCGCCTATATGGTCAGCGTCACTCAGCGTAGGCGGGATGGGGCAATGGATGAAGGGTAAAACCGAAACGACCTTCTCGCTCATGCCGCTAAGCGAAGAATCCATGTGCTTGCTGGTCGTGATGGGTTATCAGGTCTTCATGCATGCTGCACGTTACTTCTGGATGTATATGGATGCTGATGAAGAGGGTTGTTTTTCATCACACCCCACCAAGACCAACGGATTCATACAGTGGAGCGCCTACGGAATGATGTTGGGTCTAACCATCACCTTTCTCACCTGGGGGCTGATGGCCACCAAGAGCCCTCATGTCAACTACTTTGTGCCCATCGGCGCCTTCATTTTCGCAATAGTGAGCGCTTGTCTGAGCTCAACATCATTCACATGGGATCTCTCCTGCGGCAAGAGAAGGCCAGTAAATAGGCAACCATGAACGACGAACTTCTACACGACATTAACCGCAAACAGAAGGAAGCCAGCGCCGTCTCCAGCATCATATTTTTTGGCTGGGGCGGCTCAATCCTAGCCTTTGCGTGGGGCATAGGAGGCTTGATCTATTGGCGGCAAGAGCCCGTAGGTGCTGTCACATACTCCCTTCTCGCATTACGACCCGAAGCACTGGCACTCATCGGAGCGATGGCGTACTTGGTGATGCTGCACGGGATTCGCTACTTTTGGATGTTCCTAGATGCAGACGAGTTCCGTCGGTATCGAATCCAACCTCTCATTACAGACGCTTGTATCCGCTGGAATTCAAGATTTCTGGTGTATGGGTTGTTAGTGAACTTTCTAGTGTGGGGAACCTTTGCCACCAAATCACCCGAAACCAACTTTGTCCTACCCATCGTCACTATGGTTTTTGCGATGATCAGCGAGTGGTTGAGCGCTCCATACATCACATGGAACCTGGAGTATGTGGGCGACCCCAATTGGCGCAAAGTGGACTTCAGCAAGAGCACCCATAGCCAGTCACAAGCCTAAGACCTTATACATAGGTGCAAGCGTGATCACAACCCAATCCACGAGACGCCAGCAACGTGCATGTCATTCCTTGCGTAAGGGAACTTACACAAGAAAAGCACGTAACCGTACCCATTCAAAGAGTGCATTGACGGCCTACAAAATTTCATCTGCTAGGCCTCTTGACGTGACACGATTGCGTGTTAATTTGGTTTCATACCGACTCATTTAAGAGCTGAAACCATGACCCAAATTATTGCAACCAATCGAAACGAAATCGCCGACAACGCCAAGAAAACCCTACAGGACCTGGCGCTGGTTTTCTTTGGCTACGGAGGCCTGATTTTTGCTTTTGGGCTTTGCGTCTTTATGTGGCAAGCCATAGCCTTTGAAAAGCCCGAATTGCGCGGAACCTTCCAAGTACTCGGCACTTTCACGCATGAGGCTCAGATTGTGATGGGCGGCATCCTTTACCTGGTGTTCTTTCACTGCATGCGTTACTACGCCGCCTTCAAGATGGCCGATGAGCGTTTCCTTTTGACGGAGCAACCCAAGGTCAACTCTGAAATCCTGAGACTGTTCAGCAAAGCCGTACTGTGGACGTTTGGACCCTCATACTTCATTTGGCTGGTCATAAACAGGGGAGAGGGCAGCAACCTGTACCTTTTGCCCACCTTCGTGGTGTTGGCGGCCGTCACACTTTATGTCGTGAAGCGTGGGTTCATATACCCCTTTGGACTCGATGCGGCAGCACTTGAGGCGCTCAAACCCGTTGTGCTTGAGCCGATCCCTGAGCGGGCCTACCGCAAGGTCAATGGCGTATGGACCGACCCCCCTCCGACTGCGGCACAAACCATAGATCCCGTGGCCAGGGAGCGTAAGGCACGATTTAATTTTGGCAACATTTACGGCAACACAGAGCTGAAACAGCGTCTTTTGGAAGCTGGCAAGTCCGTCATCCGCCCCCGTAAACAAGGGGAAGAACCCCGCAATGGCATCTTGCTCGACGGCAAACCCGGCAACGGTAAAACCGCGATGGCCGAAGCCTTGGCCGGAGAACTGGGCTTGCCTTTATTCACGCTGACACACTCGGATGTCGCCAGCCAATGGGTCGGCGAGCGCACCGTCAGCGTGAGGAACGCCTTCAATCAAGCTATCCAAAACCAACCTTGTGTGTTCTTCATTGATGAGATCGACAGCTTCTTGTCCTCTCGCGGATCCGAAGCCCACGATCAAAAGGAAGACCGCGATGTGGTGAATTCGCTGTTGACCCTGTTGGTGGACATTCGCGAGCACAAAGTGGTGGTGATGGCGGCGACCAACTACGCCGATAAGCTCGATGCCGCTGCAGTGCGTGAAGGCCGCTTTGACTTTAAGGTGGAGGTGACTCCTCCTGATGAAGAGGCCCGCATCGGACTGTTGACCCACGGCCTGAACAAGCGCGTTCCCAAAATCCGCACGACAGCCAACACCATCAAATCCGTGGCGCAGCGCTGGAACGGATACTCCGTTAAGCGCATCCTGGCGGTCACCGAGGAGTTGCCCTCCTATATCGCCGATCAGGAAAAGAATGGCAGAGTCGTCGATGAACTGGTTTTTGAGGACTTCATGGCGGCATTGCGCCGCATTCAGGGCCACAAAGGCGCCCGTCCAGAAAACGTGAAGCCTATGAGTGAGTTGGTGTTGCCTGAGGTGACCCGCGAAGCCATGACCCTGTTGGCCGGACGTTTGCGTGACCCTCAGCGGGTGGAGCGTTTGGGCGGAACCCTGCCCAGTGGCGTGCTGTTCTATGGCCCACCCGGAACCGGTAAAACGGTAGCCTGTAAAGCCCTCGCCAAAGAGGTGGGATGGGCATTCCTGATTGCGACCGGCCCCGACCTGGCCCGTGACCCCAAGGCACTAGAAAAGCTCTACAACAAAGCTGCAGACCTTCGTCCTGCCATCATCTTCATTGACGAGGCCGATGACCTGCTGCGCTCCCGTGAGTACTCCAACTACACCGAAGCGACCAACAAGCTGCTTACCCTGATGGACGGTGTGGACGACCGGATCAAGGATTTGGTATGGGTGGCGGCCACCAACCACTACGACCAAATTGACCCAGCCCTCTTGCGTGGCGGTCGGTTCACCGAGAAGGTGGAGTTCGTGAGGCCTGATGCCAACCAATTGGAAATCCACATCCAAAAATGGGTGGAGGCGCGCAAGGTCAAATTGGATGACGACGTGACGCCGCTCGTGATCACCCAAATGCTGGGCGACCAGAGCATTGCCAATACCGAGGCGGTGATGCAATCGGCCCTCAACCGCGCCATTTCTATGAGTGCCAGCGACGATGTCACTATCAGCGCCGTGGATGTGGAGCGCGCCGTCACCACAGTTTTAGGGCAAGCAGCGTGAGGCCAGCATGCGCCTTCCAAACCTGCGCACTGCGTCGAGCGGTGGCGACACTCGCCTTGGCCTGTATGGCGGGGCTCGGGACTTCATCGTTCGCCCAGGAGGGATATCTCGCCCTAAACGCTCCTCCTCAACCGGATGACTGCGTGACCCAGGCCGCGCAATACCACGGCGTGAACAGCTGGATATTGCGAGCCATCATTCAAGTGGAGTCGAACTTCAACGCAGCAGCTGTCAACCGAAATCAAAACGGGACCACGGACCACGGTATCGCTCAGATCAATTCCATGCACTTCAGGGAGTTGAGCCGTCATGGCGTCACCCCCGGTGACCTCATGGACGGATGCAAAGCCAGCTATGTGGCGGCGTGGCATCTGGGCAAACAAATCAGGGCCTACGGAAACACATGGTATGCCGTAGGCGCCTATCACTCTACGACCCCATGCTTCAACAGGCGGTATACCGCTATGGTGTGGAACGCCATGCACAAATGGGGTGTTGTCCAAGGGCAAAGGGCTGTCGTCCCCAGTATGGCGTCGTGTGGGGTCACCAAAACGGCATCCAAATCTGGTCGCTCGGAGAGCTCGCCTGCGGCTGTCCTCAATAATTGAACACATCACCATGCCTGAAACCACTACCGATACTGAATTCAACTCAGTGCCAAAGGGCGCACCGCACCAAGCGGTGCTGGACGTTTTGCCACGGATCATGGCGCTCACCAGCGAAGAGCGTCAAATGTTGATGAATTCATGGTTGGCCTTGGACGCTGACGTCAGGCCCAGCGGTTTATGGCAAGGTTCGCAGGCCAGTCCAAGCGAGGTGGCGCAAGAGGAGCCCCTACCACCTGACGACGAAGAGGTGTTTAACTATTGGCTTAAGTCCACGCAGGCGCTCGGCGATCGGTCCCAGATTGAGGAATTTCAAGCCGCATTGGACAGCGAGAGCAGGGATGAATACCGCAGCCGAATAGAAAGCGCCATCGCCAAGGTTAAAAACAGAAACCGGTTGCTCGCTATGGAGTTGGCACTGACCGCCTACGCCTACGAGAAACCGTTCATGTGCTTGATCGCGCTGCTTGGTATCGGTGCTGGCGTGTACAAGTTGGGGGTGGGTTTATTCCATCTCGTGTTTTAGTGCCAAATGCGCTCTACACCGTGATTCGCCCCGTTTGACTGGGATGAAAAGAGGGTAGGGCTACCTACCATGAGCATCAATCTAAAGGTTGATGCATGTCACTTTTTCCTAACTCCAAAAAATCAAAGGTCAAGCGAAGCAGCGCTGCGGAGTTGCGCGCTCAGCCGAACACGCCCGTTGCGGCCTATGAAGACGGCGCTCAGAAGTTTGCAGAGATCTATGGCTCTGCCATGGTCAATTCTGGCCGCATGTTCGTGATCGCAGTGATTGCGATCTTGCTGGCCATCCTGGCAGTGGGCGCTGTGATGGGCTTGACCCCGCTCAAAGAAGTGGCCCCTTATGTCATCGAAGTGAATTCCGGTACCGGGTTGGTCAACAAACCCATCGAAATCCAAAAAATCACGCCCAATATTGCGGTCGTGAAGGCTGAATTGGCCCATTGGGTAGAGGCTGTCTACGCTATTGATCCCTTACGGACTCGAGACCTTTACCAGTACGCCAACGTGCGTGCCCGAGGTAAGGCAATCGCCCAGTTCTCCGAGTTTCGTGTCCGAGAGCGCACGTTCGAGCGGCTTCAAAAGGAGCAAGGGTTGGTGCGTGAGGTTCAGGTCACCTCCGTTGATGCCAGCCAAAACGGCGTTGCCTTTGTTTTTTTAAGAACCCGGGAACGCACAGGCAATCAGAGCCCGGATGAGTCTAAGTCGCGCCGATTCCGTCTCACCATTCATTACCAACTCGACCCGCCCACCCAAGAGGCCGAATTGCTTGCTAACCCGTTGGGCGTGTACGTCAACTATTTCAATGAAATTGAAGAAAAGCAGGGCTCATGAAACTCAGAAACCTCACTGCAGCGGCCATCCTTGCCCTAGGTCTACTGAATCAGTATACGTATGCCGAATTGGTGGCCACTCCTCTACCTGGTGATGTGCGATTGGTTGAGTTTGAGTTTGATGAAGACAACTCATACCTCATCCTGACCAGGCCGAAGGCCATCACGCATCTGCGATTTGCTTCTGATGAGAAATTCACTTCGGTTTTCGCGGGGGACACCGCCCAATGGGAAATCACCCCAACGAAGAGCGGTAACAACATCTTTATCAAGCCCAAGTTTGAGGGCGTAGAAACCTCCATGACGGTCGTGACGAACAAGCGCAACTACCAGTTTGTGCTGCGCAGCACCGGTGAAGGGAAAAAATGGTACCAGCGCGTTTCTTGGCGCTATGCCAGCTCCATGGTTCTTGAGCAAGATGCCGTTTTAGACAACCGGCCCGCAGCGTCTTCTTCTATTCCGCTGCCCGACCCGTCCCTCACCAACACCTCGGTGAGACCCATCCAGCCTGCGCCTACAACAGCCAGCAGCCCTGCCAGCAGTTTTGCAGGTCCGGTGCCCGAGGGACTTAAGCCAGAAAACCTCAAGTTCAACTACAAGGTCGACGGCGAGGCGCTTTTCAAGCCGACGCAAGTGTTTGACGACGGCAAATTCACCTATTTCAAACTGCCATCCGACCTGCAGGATATGCCCGCGCTGTTCGCCTTGGTTGAAGATCAGGAATACGCACTGGTGAATTATGTGGTCAAAGGTGACTACCTGGTCGCACAGCGCCTCATCCAATCTGCTGTCTTGGTATTAGGCAAGGCCAAAGTGACGATCACACGCGTCAAGCCCGAGCCACCTGGATTTTTCTCAAAAATGTTTGGTAGCGGTGGCGGCACACCATGAGCAAAGAGGATATCGAGGACGCCGAATTCAACATCAAGCCTGATGCGCCCAGGCCTGGCGTACCTTTAAAAAAGTCGACCCTTGCGGTGATGATCGCGGTGTTGATGGGAGGCGCTGCTCTTAGCGCCATATTCTTTGAAGCAACTGCCCCGACGCCTCAATCTACGGTCACGGCAACCAAAAAGCCAGGGGAGGCCACAGAGCCCACAGGGACAACCGTCAGCATTCAAGACGAAGAGCTCAAGAGCGCCAAGCTTGCTGTAGAAGAGGCAGAGCGACAAGGAGCATCAACACCCGCATCCCGGACAGATCAGCAGTCCGTTGCGCAAGCTCCTGCACCCAAAACTACAACCCCCCCAGGACCAACTGCTCCTACCTCCATGCCTGGCGGTGTTATGCCTAACCTGCCTAACTTTGGCGGCCAACAAGCTCAAGTTGGGGCAACAAACAACTCAGGCCAGGTTAGGCCCAACATTCCCGGAGTTGCTACCCAGCAAAACAACGCGGGCATAAACGGCGGCGCCAATGCGCCGCTGCCAGCAGGTGCACGAGCAGGGAGCCCCGCACAGGGCGGAGGTGCTAAGGACCCCGAATTTGAAACCGAGGCACAGGCTCGCGCCTCAAGATCCATGGTCTTCGATGATGGCGCCCCGACAGGACCCACGATACCCCAGCCCAGTTTTGCTGGCTTTCCCCCCATGCCAGGGATGATGCCCACCTCTGGCACCCCTGACGGAATGGGTTACGCCACACGAAATCTTCCACAGGTAACGCCGGTGGTTGGCCAACCCGCAAGCGCTGCGGCACAACAGGGCCTCAACAGCAACATGGCCAGCCTACAGGCACAACTGGCAGCAGCCCAGGGGCGCCCTAATCAGCCAGCTCCGACTTCTCGAGACAGTGCCTGGCTGAATGACTACGCCAACGCCGCACCCAATAAGACCAACGAAGTCCTTAAAAGCTATCCCACGACATCGCGCTTTACCCTGCATCAGGGCAAGACCATTCCGGCGGTTCTGGGTCGTGAGTTGAATTCAGACCTGCCCGGCGAGGTGACGGCCTACACCACGAGCGATGTGTACGACAGTTTGGGCGGCGGCTTTTTGCTGATCCCAAAGGGCAGTGTGATGGTCGGTCGTTACAGCTCTGATATCAAGATCGGCCAAAGCCGAGTGATGTTCGCTTTCAACCGCATCATCCTGCCCAATGGTCAAAGTTTTGACTTGCCCGCAGCACAGGGACAGGATGTCGGAGGGGCAGCAGGTGCACCGGGCGAAGTCAACAACCATTTCTTGCGCATGTTTGGCGCCAGCTTCTTCACCGCATGGTTGGCCGATCGCGTCACGCCCACCAACCAGTCCATGGGCTATGGCGGCGTGACCACCACGGTTTCCCCCGCAGGCCAAGTGTTGGTGGACACCAGCCGCACCATTTTGGATCGCAGCAAAACCATCCAGCCCACGATCACGGTGGCCAAAGGCTCGCGTATCAACATCGAGGTCAAGAAGGACATGGAGTTCGCTGGCCCTTATGACAGGAGAAGCAATTGAAAACCTTCCAACTCAGTTTGACCGCCGCCGCCACAGCCCTGTTGCTGATGGCAATGCCCTCCGCTATTGGCTCTGCGGCCCACCGTGTGGGTCAATACGATTTCACCTACCTCACCAGTGGCGAGATGCGCGCCACACCCGTACAGGTCTTTGACGACGGGCGCAGCACTTATTTTCAATTCCGCGCCGGCGAAGCTATACCCGCCATCTTCCAATTCAAGGAGGGCAAGCCTGAGTTGCTGGTGCCTACGTTCGAAGGCCCCTATGTTCGAGTTCCTGAGTTGTCCGGGCGATTCGCTCTTCAGCTGGGTCGCTCACAGGCACAGGTCATTTATGGCGGGCAGGGTAGGGATGCGGGAGCTTCTATCGCGGCTGTCAACACAAGCAACGGCCTGAAGACAGCCTATACAGGCAACGGCTATCCCTCCAACCCCAACGTCAAGCTGGTTGCAACGCTCACAAGTGGTTTGGAGACATTAAAAAACGATGCCTTAGAAGCCAACAGCTACGCCACCCCCATTAAGGGCGACCGTGTGACCTGGAAAGATTCAGAGGTCAAAACCGAAACCTTCCAGATTTGGTTCACCAAGGGCGCTTACACCCTGACGAAATACGCCAGCGAACAACTGATCGCCAACAAAGCCACCTACAAAAACGCCACCGCCATCACCGTGATCGGCCGCGATGATGACTCCTACAAAGAAGGTCTGGAGTTAGAACGTGCCAAGGCCATCAAATCTGCGTTGATCAAGCTGGGCGCTGACGAAACAAAGATCGTGATCAAAACGGGTGTGATGGGCGTCGCCCAAAACGGTCGTTGGGCGTCCGACATCCGTGTCGAGTCGGTGATGCCCACTCAGGTGGCCCGTGCGGACAATCCAGTTTCCAAGACGGACAAGTGCGCTTCTGTGAAAGCCAACCTTGAGAGCTTGGTACGTGCGGGCGCGATGACCCAGCAGCAAGCTCAGGCTATGTGGAGAAAGTCCACAGATACCAGCTGCGCGGCGATTTTGGAGACGGAAACCAACGCTGCTAAGCCCGCTGCCAAAGAGACGGCCGTGGCTGCAGCGCAACCTGCTGAACCTCCAAAGCCTCTGGAGGTTCCCCCAACAGGCTTTGACTTCAAGGCTTCAGACCGCACCATTTCCAACACCGTGCGTCGCTGGGCAGCGGCTACCAACTACCAGGTGGTGTGGGATGCGCCCGCGAGTTCTGATGCGCCGATCAATGGCGATGCGGTCATGACCGCCGCCCACATGAAAGAAGCGCTGGAAAAGATTGTGAGCACCATGCAGAACAAGGGATATGACCTGCAAGCCACGCTCTACAGCAACCGAGTGATTCGATTTACCAGGAGTAATGCCAAGTGAGTCCACGTTTAATTTCTAGTCTGCTGATGGCGGGTCTAGGCTGCATCGGCAGCCATGCATGGGCTCAGTCTGCGCGCACAACACCTGCACCTGCGACGGTTGCTCAAGCCTCACCCGCACAGAATGCATCCAACGATACAGAGGCAGCGTTTAGGCGAGCTGTCATGACGTCGGGTACTCCATATGTTCCCACAGCCAACCCCACCATACCCATGGTGGAGGCCAAGAGCATTGACGATGTGATCGGGAAAAATCCCATAGCCACCCTCAAAGCTGGAAAGTCCATGTCAGCACAACTCAGTGATATGGCCGCAGCAGCGGGTTGGATGTTGATATGGGACGCGCCGGACTTCTCGATTGAGCAGCCTGTCAACGTCAGCAGCGACTTCTTCAAGGCCATCGATACGGTCATCGAGTCGGCAGTGCAAACCGGCACCCGCCTCAAGGCTACCTTTTACCGCGGCAACAACACCCTACGCATCACGGAGTTCTAAATGCAAAAAACCCTCATCTCCCTTGGCGTAGTCGCGCTGTTAGCGGGTTGTGCTTCTGCTGACCTTTCCAAAAAAGGTGCTCAGGTGGAAGTCAACAAAGCAGATATTGAAAAAACAGTCGACACCAATCGGCCTCGCGAAGTGCCAGTGGTGTCGTACAGCGATGCGAGCTACATACCGCTTCGCAAAATGGACCGTGCGGATTACACGCTCGAACAGCGCCAAGTGCTCGGGCTGGAAATTGGAACCAACCGGGCCTTTGCAAATCTCAATGAAATTGCAACCTGGCTCTCATCGGTAGCCAATGCGCCAGTTTTCATCAATCCTGAGCTGATGGCTCCTGTGAGCTCACCGTTCGGTATCGGCGGAATCGCGGGATATGGTAGTCCCGTGATGACGGGCGCCACGCCGGGCATCCCCTCTGCCGGCGGTGTGACGGGGTTGTCAGGTATTCAAGGCCCCGGGGGGATCATCCCTTTGGCTGGTGCCAATCCCGCCATGATGGGCGGTATGAGTGCTATGGGCGGTATGGGCGGCCAGCAAATGAATGCGGCGATGATGAATACTGCGAATAAGGCACTACAAGTCACCTATTCGGGTCCAGTGTCTGGCTTCCTGGATATCGTTGCAGCCAACTACGGCATTTTTTGGAAACTCGAAGGTCGAAACATTCGGTTCCTGTTAACCGACTCACGCACATTCCGCCTCAAGGCTTTGCCAGGGGACACCCAGTTGTCTTCATTGGTGACGGCCGCTTCCAACACGACTGCGAGCAGCGGCGCATCCACATCTGGCTCTGTTTCTCAGGGATCCTCTACCTCGGGATCAGCCTCCAACACCACGGGTGTGAGTTTTGCTGGCCTGTCAGTGTGGACCGGCATAGAAACCAGCATCAAGCAACTGCTGACGCCCACAACAGGTCGTGTCTCCGTATCCCCTTCGACAGGTACCGTCACTGTGACGGATACGCCTAAGGTGCTGGATAAGGTAGCCGAGTTGGTCAAAGAGCAGAACGCAGCCTTATCCCGTCAAGTGGCGCTCAACGTGCGCGTGCTGTCGGTAGAAATCTCCGACGGGAGCAACTACGGCATCAACTGGAACGCGGTCTACAACAACTTGACCGACAACGTTGCATTCAAAGTCAACAGTGCTTTGCCCACGGCCACCAATGCCGCGCAGTTTGTACTGCAGACCTCCACACCCAGTTCAAACAGCTGGGGCGCCGCTTCGGGGGCGGTGATCTCAGCACTGTCCACACAGGGTAAGGTCTCAGAGCTGACCTCGGCCACCATGGTCACACTCAACAACCAGCCCGCTCCTGTGAACGTCGGTCGCCAAGTCTCCTACCTGGCTTCTAGCTCCACAACGGTCACTGCCTCCGCAGGCTCCACCACAAGTTTGCAGCCCGGCCAAGTGCAGACGGGGTTCTCGATGGTGGTGTTGCCGCACATCATCGACGGTAAGGAGTTGTTGCTGCAGTCGTCCATCAACATTTCTTCCTTGCTGCAACTGGCCACGATCACCTCAGGCACCTCAAGTATCCAGTCACCTGACGTGTCCACTTCCAACTTCATTCAAAGAGTCAAGCTCAACAGCGGGGATTTGCTCGTGATGGCTGGTTTTGACCAAGACAACCTGTCGGCGGTGTCCAACGGTGTGGGTCAAGCAACCAACACCCTACTGGGTAGCCGAACCACATCTGGCACTCGTAAATTGTTGGTCGTGCTGGTTCAGCCCACCGTGGCCATCTAACGAACAAGACCTTCCAAACCCACGAGCACTAAACAAGCCAGACCATGCAGATCATTGAAATCGATGACGGTAAGAAGGCCATAGAAGTGGTCGCCGGAATGATCTGGCACCCTTTGGTGCCAGACAATTTCAAGAAGGACCTCCCGCCTCTGGCAGCGGAAACACGTACCGACCTCTACGTTTACCGTCGCTCGGCCAAAGCGATGGTGGGGCTTACAGATACCGAATCCGGAGCAAGGACAGGCCAAGTAGCGCTGGGCATGATTGTCTCGAACTACCTTGAAGAGACCGAATCGGATACGCAAAACGCATTGATCGCACTGAAGCTTCCCGGCTTCCCCGATCTCTTCTCCTACCTCATGATCAGCGACGGCTTCATTCTGGCCGACGGAGATCAGATCGGCACAGAAGAGGAAATACGGGGGCGTTTCATATCCGACCTCTCCGCCGAAGGATGGGATTGTCTGATTTGCCCCGAGGACTGGATGGTGCGCAAATCCAAGCCGGTTGAGCTTTCCGAGATGCTGCCCTTGGTCAAGGACAAACTGGCTATACCCAAGACATGGCGACTGCAACCCACGAAGCCGCCCGTCGCGAAGACAATCCTAAAGGGCCTAGCCATATTTGCATTGATAACCGTCCCATACTACGGATACCAGTATTGGGCTGAGGCCAATGCAAAACAATCGGCAGCACAGTTCGCTGCGCAACAAGCGCAACGAGAAGAGGCGGAACGTAATGCGCGTTTGACAGCCGAGCCCTGGCCCGAAATCCCACGCGCCGGTGCCTTTTTGTTTGCTTGCCAGAAATCCATTGAGTCGATGGGGCTCATAGCCGGTAACTGGGGCGTGAACGAATTTGTATGTGAGGCCAATACATTCACCATCAAGTGGGAGCGGTCCAATGGCGAGGCATGGGTGACACACCTCAAGTCACTCCATCCCAGTGCGGTCCTCAGTGATGACGGCGCATTTGCAACGGCAACCACCCAGTTCAATCCACCCCCTATAGCGGGCACAGAGGGGAAGATCCCCCGGGCAATCGAGCGAATCGACCAGCTGAGAGACCTCGAAAACGCCTACGGCATGACGGTGCGCCTCAACCTTAAATCCAATCCAGAAGTCGGAGCCAATGGTGCGCCACAGCCCATGCTTCACTGGAAAAGCTTTCAAGTCGACCTGGATACACAGCTCAGCCCAATGACTGCACTTGCGGCCATCGACGCCCCCGGATTCCGGGTCACGAAGCTGCGCGGGTCCTTCAAAGACGGCCTTCTCAAATATCAATTGACGGGAACTCAATATGCAACACCCTAACCTTAAAACACTGACTCTGGTCGGCTGCCTATTGGCTTGCTCATCAGGCTGGGCGCAAAAAACCACCACTGAAGAATTGCAAGAAATCAACCAGCGTCGAGCCATTCTCGAAGCCCAGCTGAAGGAAGCAGAGACCGAGAAAAAGCTGTTGGAGCTGAGGTCTCAAATCATCAACATGGGCGCACCCGTTAAGAAGTCGCCGCCACCCATCGAGACTGATCCCGGCTATGGCACACCCACAGTGTCCCATGTTGAAGGTGCCAAGGACAATCTTGAAGCGGTCCTCATTTACCGAGGCAATGTGCGTCAGCGCGTCAAAGTGGGTGACGTTGTCTACGGTTCACAGGTTAGGCGCATCACCCTCAATGAAGTGGTGTTGGTGGACATCAAAACCCAACAACTCTCTCGTCTGCAATTTAGTGCAGGTCCTGTCATGGGCGCCTCAAACCAAGCGCCAGCCTCTGCGATGCCACCAGGTTCGCCCATTCCTACAGTAGCGCCCATTGCCCCGGCCCCTATCCGTTGATCGACCCTAATTCAAAAGGCTGAAGCCGTGCAATCAGAACTCATTGACAGCTCGTACCAGTCTGGTGAAACGATTGACCAGGTATTGCTCTTTATTGAGCATGAATCGCGCATCCTGATCTCGCGTGAGCATGTTTTTCAGCCTCATGTGCGTGCGGCTTTGGGGCGTCTTAAAGCCAAATACCCCGACCGGCTCATCAAAGAAGAAAAAGTTGGGATGGAGGAGATCGAGCGCAAGCGCAGCGAAACCTCAATGGCTTCCCCAGACGGACAGGCCGTCTACGACACCAGCGAGATGCAGCGTGTTGCATTGGACCTGTTCAGCAAGGCCGTGGAGATGCGTGCCTCAGACTTGCACATCCGGGTAGACAAATACCGCACCGAGGTTTTGTTTCGCATCAACAACGACCTGACTCGCATTGCTCAACACCCTACCGCTTGGGGTAAGAGCTTGTGCCAAACCATCTACCACACGCTGGCTGATGTGTCAGACGCCACATTTGAAGAAGGCAATCGACAAGATGCCCGTATCGGCAACCGCAGGTCACTACCGGAAGCGCTGGACGGCATTCGAATCGCGACCACCCCGCAAATTGATGGATACCTGATGGTGCTGCGGATGCTGTACGACGCCTCTGGGGTGTCGATTGACCTGTGTGACTTGGGCTTTACTCCAACTCAGCGCGCACGTGTGACCTTCATTAAAAAGCGTCAGACGGGCATCACCTTGGTAACGGGCCCTACAGGTTCTGGCAAATCAACCACCTTGCAGCGCGTGCTCACGGGCCTGATCCGTGAAACCGAAGGCAAGAAGAACGTCATCACGGTTGAGGATCCACCCGAATACCCCATTCCTGGGGCGGTTCAAACCCCGGTGACCAACGCGCCAACAGAAGAGGCCCGATCCATTGCCTTCCAGCAGGCGATCAAGGCAGCGCTTCGCGTGGACCCAGACGTGATCATGATTGGAGAAATCCGCGATACGCCATCAGCCCGTTTGGCATTCCAGGCGGCGATGACGGGACACCAAGTGTGGTCAACCCTTCATGCGAACGGCGCCTTCCACGCGGCAGACCGCTTGACGGATCTGGGTATCCCTAAGGAAATCATGACTGATCCGACGATTCTGTCGGGTTTGATGTCCCAGCGTTTATTAAAAACCCTGTGCAGCTGTAAACGCCCCTTGCGTGAGGTTTACAAAACCTACCTAGAGACCAATCCGGAATTCGAGGATGACTTTGGTCGGATGGTGGAAGTGTTCAAGGACGATATTCACAACATCCAAGTCAAGGGCGATGGCTGTGAGAAGTGCCGCTTTACAGGAATCACGGGGCGCGTTGTAGTCGCAGAGGTGGTGGTGACAGACCGTCCCCTGTTGGACTTGATGAGAGCGGGGGACAAAACCGCTGCTTTGGACTACTGGCGCGAGAAGCACGAAGGTATGACGATGGTGGAGCACACTATTTTGAAGTCCAAGCAGGGTATCGTAGATCCCTTCCTGTCTGAGGCTACGGTAGGGCCATTAGACGGAGGCAACTTTGTTCTGACCTATAAAAGGCGCCAAACGAGAGAGAAGTATGGCGTTTAACTTCAACGACCTAGAGCGTCGGTTTGCAGTCTTTTCGTTCAAGTACGACACCGCCTCACGCATCCGTCTTTGGCGTAAGCTAGGCAAGCTCCTCACGGATGGCATTCCCATTGTGAGAGCGCTCGAGGAGTTGGCATCACTCAAGCCCAAGGGGCATCCAGAGCACATCGCTCTCAAGGAGTGGGCCAGTGTGATGAACAACGGTCGTAAGTTCTCAGAGGCGATCAAGGAGTGGGTTAGTACGGAAGAAGCCATGTTGATCATGGCTGGCGACCAGGCTGGAGAACTCGGTAAATCGATGATGTCTGTGATTAAGGTGACCAAAGCAGGTCAACAGATCAAACAGGCGGTGTTGAGCGGGATTTCTTACCCGCTGTTCCTCATTATTCTTTCCATCGGTGTGATGTTTTTGTTCAACTACAAAATCATTCCTGCATTTGCGATAGCTGCCCGCGGCGACCGGTGGATGGGGATGGCCCGAACGATGATTGATGTGTCCAACTTTATGCAGAACTGGTTCGTTTGGATCGTGATTGCTATTGTCTTGGCCATCGTGGCGCTCTTTGTGTCCATGCCGCTGTGGACAGGGGCCACGCGAACGAAGTTTGATCGTTATCCGCCGTACAACATTTATCGAATAATGCAGGGTTCGACCTGGATCATTTCCCTCTCAGCGCTTATTCAGTCCGGCTTGCGAATTGAAAAGGCCATGGAAGACCTCATGAGGGGCACTGCGCCCTGGGCGAAAGAAAGAATGGGAGCAGCTTTGAGGGGTCTTAAGGCCGGGCGTGACATAGGCCAGGCTCTTGCGCAGACCAGGTATGAATTCCCCGATCGAGAAATCATTTCCGACATACAGCTTTACTCCAGCAAATCCGGCTTTGATGAGGCGCTGCGCATCATTGGTGATGAATGGATCACGGAGTCAGTCGCGCGTATCGAGGGCATGATGAAGAAGGTGTTTGGCATCACGCTCATGCTCAGCGGCGCCATCATCGCGTTCGAAATAGCCGGCATGTTCGCCATGCAGATTCAGCTCGGTCAAATTATTCAACAGCCCGGCATGTAGGGGCGGGGAGGAACACCAAACGATGCTCGATTCGTCCTAAACCCAACCCTAACCCCTAGCTGGTCACTATTCCAACAACCCCTAACCCCTAACCCCTAACCCTAAGGACTCACATGAAATTCACACGTCTTAACCACATCAAACAACGCGGCCTTACCCTCATTGAGGTGATGGTGGCCCTGGCCATTGGCGGCCTGGTGATTGCCGGCGCCTTGGCTCTTTACAACAGCGCGAGCAGCTCGCAGGTTGCCAATCAATTGAACTCTGGAATTTCAGCGATTCGCGCCTCCACCAAATCGCTTTATGCGACAACGGGTGGCTATGGCACCGGCTCACTCAATTCCGTTTTGATCAATGCCAACAAAGTACCAAGTACCCTGTACTACTCTGGATCAACGATCACCCACCAGCTCAACGGTAACGTGACGATCACTGGCGCAACAACCACGTTCACCATCACGGTCACCAACATTCCAACCGATGTGTGCGTGAGCTTGGCTACCGCCGCCACAGGCTACTCCTCAGTTCAGATCGGCGCTACGACTTTGTCCACATTCCCAATCACGCCTGCAATAGCGTCTTCCAATTGCACCAGTGGCGTTACGATGATTTTCACGGCATCTTAATTCCCATACAGCCTTGCTATGCTGCGCCACTTACCTTTCACAGATCTGTATCTGGGGGAGCATGTGGCGCACATGGCAGGCGTTCCAGGAACGCACGATCCGTTGCCGGTTCCGGGAGAGTTAGAGCTCGAAATCAGTGAGCTGCGGGCGAAGTGTGCTTCCGTTTGGGAGCAACATGGGCGAGATGACTTCTCGATCAAATACCAGAACACTTCCTATCGAGCTTCGGTCATTCAATCCTTGGCCGATACGGTGTTCGTGCTCAGAAGGTTTCCGGAGTCCATCCCGCAGCTTCAGCAGTTGGGCATACATCAAAAAATAATAGAGAACCTGCTCGAACCCAATATCACGGGGCTTATTGTTGTCAGCGGTACTTTCGGACAGGGCAAAACCACCACAGCGTCTTCGCTGGTAGTTTCTCGTCTTGCTGCATTAGGCGGTGTGGCTATCACCATCGAAGATCCCCCAGAGATGCCGCTAGAAGGTCAGCACGGATTGGGTGTTTGTTATCAGACCTGGGCGGGGAAGGGCGGTTTTGCTGATGCCTGTCGCAAGGCGACCCGTTGGGCGCCGAGCATTATTTTTTTGGGCGAGGTGCGTGATGGCGAGACGGCGATCGAGGCGCTAAGAGCCTCTATTAATGGTCGGCTGGTTGTATGTACCACCCACTCCGACAACGTGACTGGAGCGATAGAGCGAATCTTTGCATTAGCATCTTCTGAGACCAGTTCGGAAGATACGACACAGCTCCTGGCCCATGGACTTAAAGGTGTGTTGCATCAGCGTTTAGAAATCCACGGAGACCGTAAACAGGTTTTTCTCACATCGCTTTGGGTTGATGGCCCTGATGAAACGGGTATTCGATCTACCATCACCAGCAGGCGTATCAATCAACTTCAGTCGTTTGTTGATCAACAGCGCAACCAAATGCTGGCGCAACGCAATTTGTTTGTGAAGTAAGCCATGCCAGTTGTTTACGTGATTTTGATGCTGGCCATGTTTACTGGACTGAATGTCATATTTCTTCCGGGAATAGAAGCTAGGAAGGAAGCGATCACCGCTGACACCAAGGCGGTCAACATGCTCGCGTATAAAAATGCACTAACGACCTACCTGGCGAGCAATAGCAGTTTCAGTGGCGTTATTCCAGATGGGAGCATTACCCTTCCTACAGGAATGGTGAGGGACACGAACTGGACGAATGTGGTGTCCAGTGGCGTACTATACGTATATGAAGCGACACCCTCAAATACAAAGACGCTGCTCGATTCCCTCTACACTAAGACAAGCAACTCCTACTTAGTGGGAAAAAGGTCTGGAGGTAATTTTGTGAATGCAAAAGGCTATACAACCAGTACATTCCCATCAACTTCACCTGCCACTATCCCGGATGGGTCAATCGTTGTGATTGGTCAATAGTTTGCAGTTCTGGCGCGTGAACTGCCCCATCAAAACTGCCCAATTCCAAAATTTCAAGAAAGTATTCGTTATACGGGCCCGAAGGGCCCGCCAATGCTCGCATTCCGGAGATTTCCTTGCCAATCCGGGAGCTGGAAAAGCACAGGGGGTAGTGGGATAGGCGCCAGCAAGCAGTCGGTACCGGCTGCTGTTTGTG
>Ga0214917_10001054_pt1 | contig 35997 bp, 20 predicted proteins | sample LL_1208_BB_MetaG_FD_177983 | JGI IMG/M metagenome (GOLD analysis project Ga0214917, IMG submission 177983) | Freshwater microbial communities from Lake Lanier, Atlanta, Georgia, United States - LL_1208_BB | ecosystem: Environmental > Aquatic > Freshwater > Lake | place: USA: Georgia | collected... | reverse complement strand
TCGCGTAGCGCACGTGCGGCGACCGATCGGGATCGGCCTCGGTCTCCAGTGCGATCGCGCGGCCGACCGCCTCGACCGCGTCATCGGCCCCGAGGTCGGGCATGCGGGCCACCGCGAGCCACGCCTCGGACGCCTCCACCGGCCGAGCGAGCTGCTCACAGATGATCGCGATGTTGGCGAAGAGCGGCCGCGACTCGCCCGCCACGCCCCGCAGGCTGCGGAAGGTGGTGAGCGCCTTCGAGAGCCTCCACTGCCGGGCATGGTCGAGCGCGGTGTCGAATTCGAACCGCCATGGAGAATCCCCCTCGACGGGCTCGAGCGGCGGCTGGCTGCGGAGCGCCGGGGGCACGCCGGCCGAGCCGAGGATCGCGCCGAGAAGCCGCAGCTCGTCCGCCGGCACGAGGCCCTTCTCGGCAAGCCACTCGACGATCCCCTGCGCGAAGCCGACGTGGCCTCCCTGCGCGGCCGCCTGCACGAGCGTCTCGGCGATGCGCACGATCTCCTGAACAGGCAGCGTCGCCGTGTCAGCGGATCGGCCGAGCGTCTCGCGGCAGCGATCGAACAGCGCCGCCGCCTCCTGGAAGCGGCCCGACACCACCTCCGTGACGGCGGCCTGACCGAGGGCCAGCGGATTCTCCGGGCATGCCTCGAGGAACCGCGCGGTCGTCGTCGCGGCGGCACCGAACTGCCGGGTGGAAAGCTCCAGCTTCGCCTGCAGCGACAGCAGGCACGCCCGGCCGGGATGCTTGTCGGCGAGGCGTCGCACCTGATCGAGCGCCGCCGACGTCTGGTCGCCGCCGACGAGGGTCTCGAGCTGGTCGAGATCGCCGACCAGGTCGGTGCAGCAGAACTTGATCTTCTTGCCCGTGCCGCCCGGGCAGGGCGCGTAGGTGTCGATGGTCATGGACCGGAATGTACCAGACATCCGCCGCGTTCCCACATGCGCGGCCGGTTGCCCGGCATCGTCTGTCCCTGCATACTCCACCACGACTCCGGTGTGGTGTGGCGGCGGACACCGACGAGCCTCGACCTCGGCGCCCGTCCCTGCGCGGGCCGCCTGCCTCGTGAGCCGCCCGTGCATCAGCCGCGCATTCTCGTCCTCGATCCACTCGGCCCCGAGGCCCTGCCCTACGGCCGCCTCGCCGCGCGGCTCCAGCCGCTCGAGGTGCGGGTCGAGACGTCCCTCGACCGAGCGCTCACGACCCTGGCCCGCGACGCCTGGGATCTCGGGGTCGTCACGGCACGGTCGGGGCCGTCCGCTGATGTCCTCTACCGCGCGCTTCGCAAGGCCGACCCGCAGATCCCGATGGTGGTCATCGACCCGAGGCCCACGGTCGACACGGCCCGCGCGTGCCTGCAGGCCGGGGCGGGAGACTACCTCGCGATCGATCGCGTGGACACCGATCTCGAGGACGCGCTCGTTCGCCTCTCGAGTGTGGCGAGGCACCGCGCCGCGGAGGAGGTGCTGCGGCGCGCCGTGGAGCGGCCCTACTCGTTCGAGGGATTCCTGGGCGAGAGCCCGGCGATGCAGGAGGTGTACTCGATCATCGACCGGATCGCCGGGAGCTCGGTGGACGTGCTCGTCACGGGCGAGACCGGCACGGGCAAGGAGCTCGTGGCCCGTGCGATCCACACGCGCAGCCGACGTGCCACGGGGCCCTTCGTGCCGATCGACTGCGGGGCCATCCCCGACGCGCTCATGGAAAGCGAGCTGTTCGGCCACGAACGCGGCGCCTTCACGGGGGCCGATGCGCGGCGCATGGGGCTGATGGAGGTCGCCGACGGAGGCACGCTCTTCCTCGACGAGGTGGCCGAGCTGCCGCTCCCGCTGCAGGCCAAGCTGCTCCGGGTGCTCCAGGAACGGCGGGTGCGCCGCGTCGGCGCCCGCCAGGAGAACCCGGTCGATGTGCGGGTCGTCGCCGCCACCTCCCGCGCGATCGACCAGATGATGGAGCAGGGGGAGTTCCGCCGCGATCTCTTCTACCGCATCAACGTCGTCCGCATCGACCTGCCTCCGCTGCGCCAGCGGGGCGACGACATCGGCCTCCTCGCCGAGCACTTCGCCAATCGCGCCGCCCAGGAGGCGGGGCGCAGCGTGCGGGGCCTCTCCACCGACGTCTACCAGGTGCTCAGGGGCTACCCCTGGCCGGGCAACGTGCGGGAGCTCCACAACGTGGTCCGCCGTGCGATCGCGATGACGCGGTCGCCGATGGCCGGGATCGACGACCTGCCCGACGAGATCGTGGCCGCGGCAGGCCGCCACTCGGGCGCCGAGGCCGGCACGGTGGGGTTCTTCGCCCAGCGGGCCGACCATGTCGCCCGCTTCGAACGACAGTACCTCACCGACCTGCTGACGCGGCACCTCGGGGACGTGTCGGCGGCGTCGCGTGAGGCGCGGCTGCCACGCGGCACGCTCTACCGCCTCATGAAGGGACACGGACTCGACGGTGCGTCGTTCCGGAAGTGATCGCCCCGGCGGGCGATCGCGTCCAGTCTCCCTGGCCGAATCAGATAACGGGACGGGGTGCCCATGCCCTGAGAGCCGGCGTTGGCGGCGAGCGAAGGCAGGATGCCGGGAGCGCAGCCGGCATCGAGTGAGCGAAGGGCAGGATGCCCGCAGCGAACGTCCGGCGACTGGGCGTGGGTACCACCGACCCACGCGACGGGGGACTTCTCATACCTTCGAAACTGCAACAGTCGAACGAGCGCGCATCCCGATTTGGTGGAGCGACGGCTTCGGGGCGGCAACGGGATCTCTTCCGCCGCTCCAACGGCGGATTGGCTCGTCGCGTGGGCCGAGGCGGCCCAAAGCTCCTCGAGCGTTCGCCGACCCCTCGCCTCCGTCTCCAGGTTTGCCAAGTCGTCGCTCCAGCCAAAGCAGATGCGCTCTAGCCCTTCTTGCGCTCCCAGGTCTTGCCCGCTTTGTAGGCCTGCGCCCGCTCGACATGCTCGGCGTTCTTCGCCGTGACGATCACCTTGTCGAGCGCGGTCGTGAACTCGGGCTTGTGGTCCTCGCGCAGCTTCTGGTGGTGGGCGAGTTCGACGACGCTCAGGCACGCCGGCTGCGCGAGCGCGGGATCGTCGAGATACCCGGCGACGAACCGGAGGGCCTCGATCGTGCGGATCGCGTTGGCCCGCTCGAGCACACGGGCGCGATCCTCGTCGCGTCGGCAGAGGTCCATCGTCTTCCTCAGGAGGTCGAGCCGGCCGGCGTCGTTGAGGCCATTGTCGGGCCGCGGCGCGATGCGGATGAGGCCGCCCACGAGGACGTCACGTTCGGCGGCGTCGTCGGTGCGCCCGAGCTGGTCGAGCAGCCGTCCGGCCACCGAGGCATCCGGCCAGAGGGAGAGGGCCTTCAGACCGAGACGGCGGCGGGACGAGTCCGCGTCGGCGACGAGCGCGTCGACCACCGCGAGGGTGCCGGGTCCGCCCACGCGGGCCAGCGCCGGCAGGAGTGCCTCGCGCTCCGTGTCGGACGCTTCACGGAACCGGGTGAGGAATCGTTCGGCGGCCGCGGGATGTCCCGGATTCGTCGTGCAGATGGTGACGAGCGCCCGCTCAGCCACGTCACGGTCACCGCCCGGGGCCGCGGCGAGCACCGCCTGCACGACGCCGGCCACCTCCGCCGCGCCGCCGAGACTCGCGAGCGACTCGAGTGCCGCCCGACGCAGGCCGCCGTCCTCGGCGGCCGCGGCCGTGACGAAGAGGGGCAGCGCGGCACGATCCCGTCGTTCCGCGAGGATGCGGAGCAGGGCCGCGCGGGTGGCGGGGGGCTGCGACATCGACGCGGCTGCCTCGCGGATCGCAGCCGCCGCCTGCGGACCGCGGATCATCTGGAGGGCCCGCAGTGCCGCCGCCTGCTCGGCGCCCGGCACGGCCAGTCCCCCGACGAGCGCCGGCACCTCCGCGGCTCCACCGAGGGTGCCGAGCACACGGTAGGCCGCGCCGCGCACCGCGGGATCGGTCGCCGCCGCCACGATCGCCGTCGTGGCGGGCACCGCAGCCACGTCTCCGCGTTCCGCGAGCGCGGCGAGGAGTGCCGCCTGCCGCCCGGCGTCGACCTGCGCGAGCAATTCGGCGAAGCGCCGCGTCGCCACCGCGCCACGGACACCGTGACGCACGGCCTCCACACCGATCGCGCGACGCCCGGGATCCTCGTCACGCAGGAGATCGACCACCAGGTCGATCGCCTCCGGCGAGGCATCCGCCGCGTGGGTGCGCACGGCACCGCACGCGATGACCAGCGCCACGGCGGCGGCCCGGCTGCACACCCGCCATTCACGGCGTGGGCGGCCGGCCGGGCCGGACAGCGGGTGCCGGACGAACGACCGCGAGACGGTATGGCACGACATGGTGACTGCCCTCGGGAACGTGCCGCGGTGGGATTTCGACCTGCCGGCTCGCCGCATCGCGGCACGAACGAACGCGGCGGTGCACTACGAGGCGGCGGTGTCGAGGCACGCGAGGATGCCCCGCGTCGCCGCCAGCTCGATCTGCCGGGCAGCCGGCTTGCCTGCTGCTGTCTCCGCGAGCGATCGCAGGATCCCAAGTGCGGCATCACGATGCCCGCTCGCCCGCAGCGATTCCGCACAGGCCAACCGCGCATCGGCGATGGCAGCGCCCGTGCTCGAGCAGGGGTCGCCCTGTCCCGCCTGGAGCGCCGCCGCGGCGGCGGACGTGGCGATCGAGCCGAGGGCCACGGCTGCGGCGGCCGCCGTGGCCGCATCAGCCGTCAGGAGACCTGCGAGCTGCGGCACACTTTCCGTGTCACGGCGGGCGGCGAGCGACGAGACCATGCCGATGCGAAGCGGCCCGGTGAGCGAGGCGACGGCTTCGCGCAGGGCGGCCGCAGCATCGGCGGCGTCGATCCGCTCGAGTGCGAACCGGGCCATGTGCGAGAGATCGCGGTCGGGGAGGAGCCTGGCCAAAGACGGCACGGACGCCGCCGATCCCACACGGGCGAGCCTCCGGCACGCCTCTTCCTTCGCCCCACGGGATGCTCCGCTGCCGAGCAGCGCGGTGAGCCTCCGCTCGAGGTCGGCCCGCAGGGCTTGATCGCCATGGGCGGCCACGACGGCCGCGTCGAGCGTGGTCAGTGGCTTCGCATCCGCACCCCAGTCCCACGAGGACAGGGCTGTGAAGGCGGCGTCGAGCGTGGCGGCATCGTGGGGCATCGGTTCAGACCTCGGGGCGGACGTGACCGTACTCGGGCGGATGACGCGTGCATCGAGCACGCGATCCGGTCAGATGATCCACGGCTCGCGGCGGGCGCGATCGAGCAGCCGGTTCGCCTCGGCGTCGTTCACGAACGCCTGCGTCGGACGATCCCACTCGAGCGACCGTTCGAGGCGGTAGGCGATGCCGATCATGTGGGGAGCGGTCATCGTGTTGACCGCGAGCTCGATGTCGCGGAAGGGCCGCTCCCGGGTCTTCACGCAGGCGAGGAAGTCGCCGTAGATGCTCGTCTCGCCATCGCGATAGAGCGGCACGGGCTTCGGCTCACGCGGCCGGCCGTCACCCGTGATGACGATCGCGTTGCCATGGGCGACCTGCGGGCCCTCCTGGGGCCGCAAAGGGGCGGGACGGTTGTGATGCAGCTCCTGTCCGCGCGGATACCGGAGCGAGACGTACGCCGCCGCCGCGCCGTCGGCCGGATGAAACGTCACCTTCACCGGCTGCTCCTCCCGGAGGTCGGCAGCGAAGATCGCGCCTCCGAAGTGATGGGCGCCCCAGTCGGTGAGGCTCCCGCCGGAGTAGTCGATGTAGGACCGCCACGTGTTGCCGCCGGTGCTGTAACTGCCCGAGCAGCGGCCGGGGTTGTAGGGCTGCCAAGGCGCCGGCCCGAGCCACAGATCCCAGTCGATGTCCGCCGGAGCGGCCTCGCCGGCGAGGAGGCACGGCTGCGACGGTCCCCCCACTGAAACATCGACCGCCACCACCTCGCCGATCTCGCCGGCCCAGATCGGATCGACGATGCCGCGGTAGTCGCCGAGCACGCGCTGGCTGCCCCCGGAGAACACGCGGCCGTAGCGCCGCGCCGCGGCGATCATCAGCGGCCCCTCGCGCAGCGTCAGCGTCTCGGGCTTCTGGAGATAGACGTCCTTGCCGGAGCGGCACGCGGCGATCGTGATCGGCGCATGCCAATGGTCCGGCGTGGCGACGTGGACCGCGTCGATGTCATCGCGGGCGAGGAGTTCGCGAAAGTCGATGGCCGCGCGGCAGTCACCGTTCCCGTAGCGGGCGTCGACCCGTCCCTTCGCATCGTCCCGCCACTTCTGCCGCACGTCGCACACCGCGACGTACTGCACCTCGGGACGCCCGAGGAAGGCGTTTTGGTCGCCGGTGCCCATGTTGCCGATGCCGATTCCGGCCATCACGATCCGGTCGCTCGCCGGCGGCGTCGTGGCATCGCCGAGCGCCTTCGACGTGATCACGTACGGGGCAGAGATGCCCGCGCCGGCGGCAGCGCCACAACGGCCGAGGAATGATCGGCGTGTCTCCGCCGGTGCCTGCGTGACGTTCATGATTCCGCGCCTCCACGTGTCGCGCCCAGAACGTCGGGAATGTAGCCGTGCCCCGGACAACCCGCAAACGTCCGGTCGAATGCGGGCGCAGCCGTTCCGGCGGACACCCCCTCAGCGCCGCGCCGCCGAGACGGCGGCCCCCAGGGCGCCGCGCGGGCGCGACTCGCGGCGTTCCGGCCGGATACGGCCCGAAACGCGCCCGTCGGCCGCTCGCCCGGGCAGCTCCCTGTGCTGCACGCGCACCATGGGCGATCTCTTGGCGGGTGTGAACGACCGGGAAAACGGACGGCCGCGTTTGGCACGCCGTATGCTGCACTTCACGAATCAGGCGGCGAGTCGATCGATGCGATCGGCCACACATGGGACGACCTGGGGCCGGCTCTGGCACGCCAGGCCGGCAGTCACGAAAGGGACCAGCAGATGAAGAAGATCGAAGCGATCATCCGGCACTTCAAGCTCGAGGAGGTGAAGGACGCGCTCAATGCCCAGGGAGTCAAGGGCATGACCGTGACGGAGGTGCGCGGTTTCGGCCGTCAGAAGGGGCATACCGAAACGTACCGCGGGGCGGAGTATTCCGTGGACTTCCTGCCGAAGGTGAAGATCGAGGTCGTCGTCAGCGACGACGAGGCGCAGGCCGTCATCAGCAAGATCATGACCACCGCCCGCACCGGTCAGGTCGGCGACGGCAAGATCTTCGTGACGAACCTCGCCGACGTGGTCCGAATCCGCACCGGCGAGACGGCCGCTGCCGCGATCTGAAGATCGGGCGAAGGAAGCCCGCAGTCGCCGTGGCCTCGGCCGGTCGAAAAGCTTCGGCTTCTCGACCGGCCGGGACTCGCGGGCGGACAGTCCGTGGTCACCGGACTCGGAGAGGGTCGGGACGCAAGACGGCGTCAGGCGCCCGTCCGGCGCACGGCCCCCGACACACCCACGATCAGCCCCGCCGCGTCACGGACCACGCGGGCCGGACCCGATGCGAGCACGACTCCCGCGCTTCCGGCTGGATACGTCCTTGCCGTGTAATACTGCCCTTCGATCACGTCGCTCGTAGCCTTCATCGATGCCGTAAACCGCTTGGTTTGATTGTTCCAGTTCAGTTTCAACTCGACGACGAAAATGTGCTCGTTGTTGAACCCTCCGCGCACCTGGAACTCGAACGTCTGAGCCCTGCGGCCCGGGACGAGTTCCAAGACCGGCGTGATCTCGAGGTCGTCACGCAGCGGCTCAGGGGCCGTGTAATTGAAATCGATCACCTTTCCTTCGCGCGTGCGGTCTTCCTTGTGGAGCGTCGCGAGAAACGAAATCCTCAGATTTGACATCACGTTGGGCCGTCCTTGCAGGTCCGGACCGAGCCGAAAACTGATGCCGTTCGCAGCCAGGCAGGGCCTCACCGGACAATCCCCCGGAAACGGGTCTCGAAAAACCGTGCCTCCGAGGTAGGCGCCCTCCCGCCATGCTCCGGCCGCAAGCCGGGGTTCGTTCCGCGACATCGCCCGTGTCACAGGGCCGGAGATCCACCCGCGTCGGGCCACTGCGTTGCCGCCCGCGAGACCTGACAGCCGGCTCGTGTCGACGGTCGCGCCGGGTCGCGCGGCCGCCGACGACGTGGCAGCCACTTCCGGAGCGGCGACGAGCGCGGCGGGCTCCGTCTCGGTCTGCGTGACACTCGGTTCGACCGCGGCACCGCACCCGCAATTCGCGGCCATCGCAAAACGCTGCTCGAGTCGCTCGACCACGGCACCGACACGCGATGCCGTTCGGGTGTTCGACCGCCGGGACCGGATGCTCTTGCTCATGTCAAAGTCCTCATGGAAAGGCAGATGGGTGGCGCGGTGGTTGGGAACGATCCGTCGGCTACGCGGCAGATGCGGCCGAGAAGCCCTGGGTCGTCTTGCGAAAAACCGCCCGCAACCCTTGGATTTACGTCCAACTCCCCCGGGTCGCAAGTATTGGGTCGACGCGGGAAACGGGGACGGGGCGAGCCCTCGACTCCCCGGCGGGCATGCACCGAGCCGAAACCGCGGCTGAAAACCCTGAAAAAGGCCCAAAACTCCCGGATCATGGCCTGCGTCGCAGCCGTCGGGGCATACTCACGGGCGGGCGTCAGGGCCGGCACGACGCGCGCATGGCAGGTCGCGGAGGACGCTCTCCGGATGACGACGCGACGGCGCATCCACGGATCGGCGGGCGGGGTGCGATGGGCCGTCGCGTCCTGCGCGATCGGCCTGGCGGGCCTCGCGCAGGCGGCGACGTTCCGCTTCGGCGACCTGCCGATCACGGTGCCCGACGGGTTCGTCGTCGAGCGGATCGCGGCTCCGCCCCTCGTCGAGCGGCCGGTGACCGTCGCGTTCGACGACGATGGTCGCCTCTACGTCGCCGAATCGAGCGGCTCGAACGCGAAACTGGTCGAGCAGCAGGCCGATCCCCGCCACCACATCCTGAGGCTGGAGGACGGCGACGGCGACGGCGTGTACGACCGGCGCACGGAGTTCGCGGCGGGCCTCATGATGCTCCAGGGCACGCTCTGGCACCGCGGCTCGCTCTACGTCGCCGCGGCCCCGGAGATCCTCCGACTCACCGACACCGACGGCGATGGCGTGGCCGACGAAAGGATCGTCTGGCACGACGGCAGGACGCTCACCGGCTGCGGCAACGATCTCCACGGGCCGTATCTCGGTCGCGACGGCCGGATCTCGTTCACGAAGGGCGCGTTCGCCGAGCAGACGCACGACCTCGTCGGCAGGCCGGGCTGGAAGACCCGCGCGGCGCACGTGTTCCGGGCGCGGCCCGACGGCTCGGATCTCGAGGTCGTCATCACCGGCGGCATGGACAACCCCGTCGACGTGGCCTTCACGTCGACGGGCGCAGGGCTGCTCTCCGCGACGTTTCTGGAGCACCCGGCCGCCGGTCGACGCGACGGCGTCGTGCACCTGCTCGAGGGGGGCGTCTACGGCAAGGATCACGGCGTGCTCGCCGGCCACGCGCGGACCGGCGACCTGCTGCCCGCGCTCGTGCACCTCGGCGGCGCGGCGGCCTGCGGCCTGCACGTGCACTCGGGGCACGGTCTCGGCCCCGGGTTTCGCGACAACGCATTCGTCTGCGCCTTCAACCTGCGGAGCGTGTCGCGGCACGTCCTCATTCCCGACGGCGGCAGCTACGCGACCCGCGACGAGCCGTTTCTCACGGCCGACTCCGCCGACTTCCATCCCACGGACGTCGTCGAGGATGCCGACGGCTCGCTCGTCGTCGTGGACACGGGAGGCTGGTACAAGCTCTGCTGCCCGACGTCGCAACTCGAGAAACCGGCGGCGCTCGGCGCGATCTATCGCGTGCGTCGTGCCGACGGCGCGACGGTGAAGGATCCCCGCGGCCGCACGCTCGACTGGGCGGCCCTCGACGCCCAGGGCCTCGCGCGGCTCCTGGCCGACAGCCGCCCGGCCGTGGTGGCCCGCGCGGCGGATGAACTCGCGCGGCACGGCGCCGGCTCGGTCGAGGCGCTCGCGACGTGCCTCGCCTCGGGCTCACCGGTCGCCCGGCTCGAAGCCGTCTGGGCGCTTGCGCGCATCGACGGCGAGGGAGCCCGAGCGATCGTGCAGCGCGCCCTCGGCGACGCCGACGCCGCCGTGCGGCACGCGGCGGCGCACGTCGCCTCGGTCGGCCGGGACCGGGCGGCGGCCCCCCGGCTCGCCGCGCTCCTGCACGATCCAGACCGTGGCGTCGCACGCGTGGCCGCCGAGGGGCTCGGCCGCATCGGGGGGAGCGACGCCGTCGCCGCGATCCTGTCCGCCTGCCCGCGGGCATCCGACCGCGCGATGGAGCACGCCGTGATCCACGCGCTCATCGAGGCCGGGCTCCCGGAACCGCTCCTCGCGTCGCTCGACGCCGCGGATGCGCGTGTGCGTCGCGCGGCGCTCGTCGCCCTCGACCAGATGCCGCTGAGGCATCCGGGGATGACGCCACCCGACCGGGTGCGGGAGGCGGCCCTCGCAGCCTGCCGGGACGATGACGCCATGCTGCGCGAGACGGGGCTGTGGCTCGTGTCGGGGCATCCGGAGTGGGCCGACGCGGTCGCGGAGGACGTCGTCCCGCTTCTCGATCGGATCGCAGCCGCCCGATCGGCGGATCCTCCGCGCTCGTCGGAAGCCGAGGCGATCGCCGACCGGCTCGCCCGCATCGCCGTGTCGCCCGCGATCGCCGCCGCGCTCGCGGCCGCCTGCGACGGTCGGCATGGCGAGCGGGCGGATGCCCCGGGCCTTCGTCGAGCGGCGCTCGACGTGATGGACCGGGCCCGGCCGAAGGACGTGCCCGCGGCATGGGTCGACGCCCTGGCGGCGCTCGTGTCGACCGGCCCGAGACCCGAGCCGTCCGGCGACGCGCGGGCCCTCGTCGGGCCGGCGCTCCGCACGCTCGCGGGCATGTCACTCACGACACCGCAGCGCCAGTCGCTCGCACAGACCCTGTTCGAGATCGCGGCGGACGCCTCGCGGCCTCCGGCGGTCGTGACGCTCGCGCTCCGGGCGGCGGGGCCGTCGTTCGACCTCCCCGATCCGGTCGTCGCGAGGCTCGTGGCGATGCTCGGCGGCGACCCGGACGCGACTGCGACGACCCTCGACGTGTCCCCGCTGGATCGCTCGGCGGCGGCGGCGACGCTCGCGGCGGCGACGCTCTCGCCGGCCGCGCTCGAGGCGGTCGCCGCCACGTTCGCGACGCTGCCGGGAAGCGACGTCGCGGTCCTCCTGCCCGTCGTCACCGCGCATGGCGGCACGGCGCTGGTGCGCGCGATCGACGCACTGGCGGCCTCGACACGCCCCGATACCGTGCCGCCTGGCCTGCTCGAGCGGGCGGTCGCCGCGCTGCCCGAGGCCCAGGCGGCCGGCGGCCGCGCGCTCGTCGCCCGGGTCACCGCGGCTCGGGGACGCGAACGCGAGACGTACGAGCGACTCGCCGCGTCGCTGCCCGGGGGGGACCCCGCCCGAGGCCATGCCGTCTTCCTCTCGAACAAGGCGGGCTGCACCACCTGCCACGCGCTGGCCTACGCCGGCGGCCGGATCGGACCCGATCTCACGAAGATCGGCGCGATCCGCACGCCACGCGACCTCCTCGAGGCGATCGTGCTGCCGAGTGCGAGCTTCGTGCGCAGCTACGAGCCGGTGGTGGTGCTCACCGTCGACGGCCGCGCCTTCGCCGGAACGATCCGGGAGGAGAACGACTCGGAGGTCGTGCTGCAGACGACGGCGACGGCCACGGAACGCATCCCACGCGCCGCCATCGAATCGATCGAGGCGGGCACGGTGTCGCTCATGCCCAGGGGCTACGACACGCTGCTCTCGCCCCAGGAACTCGCCGATCTGGTCGCGTTTCTCGCCCGGACGAAATGAGCCGAGAGGTCCCTGCCATGCCGCCGACGCCGGATGAACCTCACGACGCTCGGGTCTCCAGGCGCGAGGCCATCGGCCTCCTCGCGACGGGCGCCGCCACCCTCGGGGCGCGGCTGCCGGCCGCGGCGGCGGCGACGGAGACGCCTTCGGTGCCGGGCCTGATCCGTGCGGAGAACGCCAAGCCGGGCACGCGTGACTGGATGCTCACGCACGTCGAGATCGATCCGGCGGCGAAGTACCGCAGTCCCGCGATCGAGGGCTACTGCTCGCACGCGAGCGTGCTGGCCGGCGACACGCTCACGATCCACGTGAGCACGCGCCCGGCGCGCCCCTTCACGATCGATCTCTACCGCATGGGCTGGTATGGCGGTGACGGCGGCCGGCTCGTCGCGAGCCTCGGCGCGTTCGCAGGCACGAGCCGGGACGACCCGCCGGTCGGCGCGAAGCGGCTGCGGCGTTGCACGTGGCCCGCGACGACCGCGGTGACGATCCCCGCCGACTGGCCGAGCGGCGTGTACGTCGGCAAGCTCACCTGCCGCGGCGACGAGGCCACACCGGGCCCGCAGAGCTACGTGGTCTTCATCGTCCGCGACACGCGGCCCGCCGACCTCGTCTTCCAGTGCAGCGACTTCACCTGGCAGGCCTACAACCGCTGGCCGGACCAGTTCTCCCTCTACGACGACGGCGACCAGAAGTGGTACTGGGGGCGGCCTCGAGATCGTGGCCTCGGGACCCACGCAGTCGGCGCCCGGGAAGCCCAACGGCGGCACCTACACGGCCACCGTCTACCACGGCCCGCGCGGCAACGTGGTGTTCAACGCCGCGACCTGCTGGTGGGCCGACGGACTCTCGGCACCGCCGGGCTACGTCCGACCGAGCGTCTACACGAGCCCCCGGGGCCCCGACGACCGTCTCCGTCGGATCACGGCCAACGTTCTCGGGCGTATGCTCTCGGAGCGTTGACTCGTCACGGGCGGACACCCGGCTTCGGAGGAGCCACGAATCCATGAACCCATCGCGACGACTGATCCTGTCTCTCTTCGTGATCGCGGCGGCACCGGCCGCCCCCGCCTGCGGGCAGGCACCGCGATTCGCGCCGGTGCTGCAGCCGTTCGTCGACTCCCGCTCGCTCGCCGGAGCGGTGGCCCTCGTCGCGACGAAGGATCGTGTGCTCGCGGTGGAGTCGGTCGGATTCGCCGATATCGCCGCCGGCCGCCCCATGACGGACGACGCGATGTTCTGGATCGCCTCGATGTCGAAACCGATCACGGCGGCCGCGGTGATGGTGCTCGTGGACGAGGGCACGGTGAGCATCGACGACCCGGTGGAGAAGTACCTGCCCGAGTTCCGCGGGCAGATGGTGGCCGTGTATCAGGACGACACCACGCGACTGCTCCGACAGCCACGACACCCGATCACGGTGCGGAACGTCCTGGCCCATACCAGCGGCCTGCCCTTCGCCTCGTCGATCGAACAGCCCACGCTCGACGGCCGGTCGCTCGAGATGGCGACGGTGAGTTACGCGCTCACCCCGCTCCTCTTCGAGCCCGACACGAAATACCTCTACAGCAACGCCGGCATCAACACCGCCGGCCGGATCGTCGAGGTGGTCTCGGGCATGCCCTTCGAGCGGTTCGTCGAGGAGCGGCTCTTCCGGCCGCTCGGCATGGTCGACACGACCTTCTGGCCGGATGAGGACCAGCTGAAACGGCTGGCGAAGTCGTACCGGCCGAAGCCCGATGCGACCACGCCCTCCCTCGAGGAGACGCCGATCAGACAGCTGCGGCTCCCGCTTTCCGACCGCGCCGCGCGGCACCCGATGCCCGCCGGCGGATATTTCTCGACCGCGGCGGACGTCGGGCGATTCTGCCGGATGCTCCTCGGCGGCGGCGAACTCGATGGCCGCCGCGTGCTCTCCGAGCAGGCCGTCCGCCAGATGACGTCACGGCACACGCCCGCGGAGATCAAGGAGGGCTACGGCCTCGGGTTCACGGTCAACGGCGCGTCGTTCGGTCACGGTGGCGCCCACGCCACGAACATGACCATCGACCCGAACACGGGCCTCGCGACCGTGTGGATGGTGCAGCACGCCGGCTTCCCTGGAAACGGTGGCACGGCACAGGGGCAGTTTCAACAGGCGGCCACCGCGGCCTTCGCGCGACCGGAGTGACACGCCGGCGGAACGTGGGACGCCGCACGATCGCACGCGTGGCCGGCGTCACCCGTGGAGGCTCCAGCCCTCCCGCGGCACGCGGGCGAGGAACCGATCGGCGGCGCGGTTGTTGGTGACGCGCATCGCCGCGGAATCCCACAGGATCTTCTCGCCCGCGCGAAACGCGACGTTGCCGAGATGGTTGGCCTCCGTCAGGAGTCCGGCATAGGGATCGAACGGGCTGCTCGTGGGCGTGCCGTCGCGGATCGCCAGCAGCCACTCCTGATGCTGCCCCGGCGACGGTGGAATCCACGGCTCCGGTGGCGTGAAGTCCGTGAACCGCTCCTCCGGCAGGAGGACGTGCCTGCCGTAGTCGGAGAGGAGCATCCGCCCCCCGGTGCCGATGAAGAGCACGCCGCTGCCGAACGCCGGAATCCTGCCCTCCGCCAGCAGTGGCGGACGGTGCGTGCCCTGATACCACGTGAGCCGGCACGCCGGCCGCTCGCCACGGGCCGGATATTCGTAGACGGCCGTCATCGAGGCCGGCGCGATCTCCGGATGCGGATCGGGGCCGATCGCCTCGATCGACACCGGCGCGTCGAGATCGAGCGCCCAGAACGGCAGGTCGTTCCAGTGGCTGCCGAGGTCCGACATGGTGCCGTTGCCGAAGTCCCACCAGCGATACCACTTGGGTCCGGGGAAGTAGACCTCGTGATACGGCCGCGCCGGAGCGGGCCCGAGCCAGAGGTCCCAATCGAGATGCTCCGGCGGCGTCTGCGCCTCGGCCGGCCGGCCGGTGACGAACACGCGGGCGCCGTCCTGACCCGCGTACCAGGCGTACGGATCTTTGTTCGCCTCGGCCTCCGCCTGGCTCTGGAGCCCCCACGCCCTGTTGACCCAGACGTGTACCTCCGACACCGGCCCGATCGCCCCGCCGCGCACGAGTTCCACGACGCGACGGTAGTTCTCTCCCGCGTGGATCTGCGTGCCCATCTGCGTGGGCACCTTCGCCGCCGCCGCCGCCTCGCGCACGAGCCGAGCCTCCTCGACGTTGAGCGTCAGCGGCTTCTCGCAGTACACCGCCTTGCCCATGCGGAGCGCGGGCAGCGTCGCGAAGGCGTGCGTGTGCTCGCAGGTGCTCACCACCACGCCATCGACGTCGGGAGCCGCCTCGTAGAGCCGGCGAAAGTCGCGGTATGTGCGGGCCTGCGGGCAGTGCCCGACCGCGCGTTCGAGCCCGCGCTGGTCGACGTCGCAGAGCGCGACCACGTCCACCGGCACCGCGTTCCCCTCCTTCGTCATCTCGCGGAGGTTGGCGTACCCGCGGCCGCCGACACCGATGCAGGCGAGCTGCACACGGCTGTTGAGGTTCTCTGCCCGCAGGAGCCGCGGCGCCGTGACCGCGAGCCCGGCGGCGCCGGCGGCCGCGAGCGCATCGCTGAGAAACCCGCGCCGCGTGCGTTCCTGCCGGGACGGACCGTTCACATGGCCCGACCCGGTCGTATCGCCCGGCATGGTCGTACTGCCCGGCATGGTCGTACTGCCCGGCATGGTCGTACTGCCCGGCATGGTCGGGTCGTGCATGTCGTCCTCCTGTTTCAGGGCTGGAGCCTCGCCGTCGCCGCCGGAGGAGGGAGGCCGTCGCCGCCGTACCGCCAGCCCTTGATGAAGGCGATCAGGTCGGCCATCTCCGGCACGGTGATCGCCCGCTCCATGCCGACCGGCATGAGCGAAACGCCGCTGTTGGCAATCGTCTCGATTTCGTCCCGGCCAAGCGTCACCTCCTTGCCATCCTGCTGCCGGAGCGTGACCGCGCCACCCGCCTCGGAGACGACGAGCCCCGTGAGCGCCCGGCCGTCGGCAAGGACCACCGTGTAGGCGAAGAAGTTCGCGTCGATGACACGATTCGGGTCGAGGATGTGCACGAGATACTGCTCGGGCTTCTGCGTGCGTGAGTCGGAGATGTCGGGGCCGACGTTCACGCCGACGTCGCCGATCCGATGACAGCCGGCGCAGTGCTTCGTGAAGACGAGGCGACCCCGGCCGACGTTCCCCGCCTGTTCGAGGGCCGCGCGATACCTCGCGACGACCTCCTGTCGATCCGCGGGCTGGCTGGCCGCCTGCAGCGCGGCGGCGCGCCCCGTGAGGGCGGCATCCGCGAGGCCCGCGAGCCGCTTCCAGTGGTCGGGCGTCAGGAGCGTCGCGGCCAGGCTGCCCGAGTCGATGGCCTCCAGCAGCCGCGCGGCGCGTGACGGCTGACCACACGACACGTCGAGGACCGCCCGCCGGATGGCCGGGGTCTGTGACGCGACGTCGGCGAGGAGCGCGTCATCGATCGACGGATCGGTCCAACGCGACACCGTCGCGATGGCGGCGAGCCGCACCTCCTGATCGGTTCCCGCGGCGGCGAGCGGCACGAGCCTGCTCCCGGCCCCCGCGAAGCCGGTGTGCCGCAGCACGCGAATCGCCCGACTGCGTTCGGTCGCGTCGCGGCCCACGTCGGTCGCACGGGCCACCGCCGTGTCGAAGATCGCGCTGAGTGACGCGCCCGCGGCGGCATCCATGTCGCCGCGCACCGCCTCCAGCGCGACGCGACGACGCTCGAGACCGCGCCCGATGCCGTCGACCATCGCGATCGCCACGTCGTCGACGTCGTCCACGGCGTCACGCCCGCGATCCGCCACCCCGCTCCTCAGCCGGGCCACCGCCGCCAGCGCTTCCCCGAGCGGCTCGCCGCCGTTGGCCGCCAGTTCCGCGAGGTCACCAGCCACATCGGCGTGCGGGGCAGGGGCATGACGATCGAGCACCGCGACGAGCACGGCTGCAGCGCGGCCCCGCACCGCGGTGCCGACGGCGGCGCGCGTCCAGCGATCGAGCGGCGTGGCGCAGGCGATGTCGGCCAGCGCCCGCACGATGGCCGCCTCGCCGGCGGCGTCGGCGGGCATCTCGCCGAGGCGCAGCGCCGCCTCGAAGCGCACGAGCGGCGCCGGGTCGGCGGCAGCCGCCAGCACGCCTTCGCGAAGTGGCCCTGCGGTCGCGAGGCGCGGCCCGGAAAGCCGCAGGGCGGTCGTCCGGAGCCGCACGTCGCCATCGCCGTCCGCCAGCACCGAGACGAGCGTGGCATCGTCGAGCGCGCCGAGCCGCTCGAGGAGGTGCAGTGCCTGCGCACGGCCGGCCGGGATTCCGCCCGAGACGGCGTGCCGCCGCAGCCCGTCGGCCACCGTCGCGTCGCCGCGCTCGAGGAGCAGTCGGGCCGCCGTGTCGCGGTGCCAGCCGTTGGGATGATCGAGCACGGCGACGAGCTCCGCCGATGACCGCTCGGCCAGCCGCGGCGGGGCCGCGCGTCGCGAGGCGTCGGCCGGCACGACCCGCCAGATGCGGCCGCGGTCGTCGCCGTGCCGCAGGTCGGGCCGCGTCTTGAGTTCGTCCGGCATGAAATCGGGATGCTCGATGACGGCGCGGCACATGTCGGCCACGTACAGGCAGCCATCGGGGCCTGTCGCCAGCCCGACCGGCCGGAAGAAGTCGCTCGGCGAGGCGAGGAACTCCCGCGGCGCGGCGCCGGGCTCGTCCGGCACCGACGCGTAGGCCACGCCCGCGCGTTCGAGCCGCGACCGATGCACGAGGTTGCCGGTGGGATCGCACGTGAAGGCGTCCCCGCGGTAGCTGTCGGGGAGCGCGTCGCCGCGCTCGATTCTCACGCCGCAGGCTGCCGTGAACTGCCCCGCGTGGAGGTTCGACGTGGTCCACGCCGCCGACCGCGGATGAATCCGCGACTGCTCGCCCGCCGGCGCCGCGTCCTGGACGGCGCTGGCGAGCGCCAACGCGGGGTTGCGCACGAGATCGCGCTCCTCCAGCATCACCTGCACGCACGGATTGCGATTCGAGCAGATGAAGCGGGTGCCGAAGTCGTCGAACGTGAGGCCGAATTGTCCGTGGCCCGTGACCGTGGCGTAGGTGCCCGCTGCGTGCCCCGCGACGTCGCCGCCGATGCACCGCGGGTCGAACCGGAAATCGCGGCCGCGGATGTCGAGCGGTGCGGGACGCTCGTCGAGCCGCGCACCATCATCGCGCCGCCACCGCGGATCAGCAGCCACGACCTCGCCACCCCGCAGCCCGTTGGCGACGTAGACCAGCCCGTCGATCCCGAGCGTCGGGTGGTTCGCGCGCAGCTGCGAGTTCTGCTCGGCGAAGCCCGTGAAGAGCGTGTCGTCGCGATCCGCCCGGCCGTCGCCATCGGTGTCGGCGAGCCAGGCCACGCGGCCGGCGCACGTGACGATCACGCCGCCCCTCCAGGGTTGCAGGCCGTTCGCGAAGGAGAGGCCTTCGGCGAAGAGCGTGGCGTGCTCGCACCGGCCGTCTCCGTCGCGATCCTCCAGCACCTTGATCCTCGAGAGTGGCGGTCCGCCGTCGGCGGGGCCGGTGGGGTAGTCGCGCATCTCGGCCACCCACATGCGGCCGTGCTCGTCGAAGGCCAGCGCGACCGGATCGACCACGTCGGGCTCGGCGGCCACCAGCTCCACCCGCAGCCCCGGATCGACCTCGAGCCGCGCGAGCGATTCGGCCGGGCTGGGCGCTCCGCCCACGGCGCTCAGCTCGCCGCACATCTCCACGAGCGCCGCGAGCATCTTGTCGGAGGCGTCTCGCTCGAGCCGATTCGTCCCCGGCCAGGTCTCGTACCCGCCGAGATCATGCTGCCGCGGGGTCGGCAGGTACCCCATGTAGCCATGCGCGATCGACACCAGGAAGCCCGGCGATCCGCCGCTCCTGCGGCGGAAGTCGAGGCCGATCTCGCAGAAGACCTCGCAGGGCATCGCCCCGATGCGGGCCGGCCCGACCTTCAGCACCTGGAGCGGCACCACCACGGTCGGCGGCTGCTTGGCGAGGGCGCGAACGCGCTCGGCGTAAATCTCGGACAGCGACTTCTTCGCGTCGTCGGCCGTGGGGGTCTCGAGGGTCTTCGCCGACCACGCCGCCTCCTTGTCGGTGGGGTGACGCGCGCCCAGCTCGAGCTCGCGATAGCGTGCGGCCAGCGGCACCGATCGCGTGTAGGCGAGGCCGGGAAGGGCGCCGTGGATCTTCGCCGCCACGTCGGTCGCCACCGCGCGCATCTGCACGTAGGGCGGCTGTGCCGGGCGCGGGGTGCGGAAGTTGATGTTGTTGATGTCTCCGCTCGTTCCGTTGGCCAGGAGGGCGACGAACGGCGGGTCGGCCCGGTCGCCCCCCGAGAGCCGCGCAAGCTCGTCACAGACGATGGCGAAGTAGTCGGCGGAGACGTGGCCCGGGCCGACGCCGCCGACGTAGTGCAGCGAGTAGGCGGCATACACCGAGATCGGCCTGCCGTCGGGCTCGCGGACCGCGATGATCGAGATGGTCGGATCGGTGGGCCCGGCGGGCCGGTCCAGATTGGGGCTGCCGGCCGGTGGATTCATCTTCACCAGATCGTCGGCCGATCCGAACGGGTTTTCCGGCATCGTGCCCGGCCGCATGAACCAGCGCCGGTTGAACACGTGCTCCGGCACGTCCACCGTGCCGACGGCCAGTTCCGCGGGCCGCAGCAGGTTCGCCGCCCGTCGCACGCCGTCGGCGATCCGCCGCACGACGAACGCCTGGTAGGGCGTGAGCTGGTCGAGCGTCGGCTTGAACCGTTCGTCACCGGTGCCGCCGAGCGCGGTGGTGGCCGAGTGCGTGTGCGTGGCGGAGATGAGCACGTGCTCCGGCGGGATGCCGGTCTCGGCCGCGATGAGCCGACGGGCCTCGTCGCTCACGGAGCGATGGACGCCGAGGAGGTCGCACACGACCAGCGCGAGCCTGGTCGCGCCGTCGTCGAGCACGAGGCAGCGTGCGTGCAGTTCGTCGTGGACGTGGGTCGCCGGATACGGATGAAACCCGCCGACGATCGGCTCGCCGAGGGGGGGCGTGATGTTGACGGCGGCCGCTCCCGCCCGCAGGCCCGTCTCGACGGGCGCCGGCGGCGGATCGGCCGCACCGACACACCGACACGCCGCGGCGGCAAGGATGGCCGCCAGGCACGGCAGCAAGCGGAGAACCGATCGTGGTCGATCCATCACGAATCTCCGGCCGAATCTCCGGACGAACCTCCGAGAGCGGCGGACCGAAACACCGTAGGATAGTGTCGTCGCGGCCGCGATATCCAGTGGCCGTTCCCGTGGCCGCAGCGCCCCGAGATGCAGGAGCGTCCATGAACAACCGGCTCGATCCCTTCGTCCACGGTGCCGCGACCGGCGTGTCGCGTCGTTCATTCATCGGTCGTGCCGTCGTGACCGGCGTCGCCGGCCTCGCCGTGCCCGAGGCCGTCCGCCTCGATGCCGGACGGGCGTTCGGCGCGACCGACGTGTCCGACGCCCTCACGGGCCGGCTCAAGAAGACGCTCAAGATCGGCATGATCAAGGCGTCGGACGGCGGCCTCGTCGAACGCTTCCGGATCGCGAAGGCCGCCGGCTTTGACGGCGTCGAGATGGATTATCCGGGTGCCGATGTCGCCGAGACGAAGCGGGCGATCGCCGAGAGCGGTCTGCCGGTCGACGGCAGCGTGTGTGCGAAGCACTGGCAGGTGCGTCACACGAGTCCGGACGCCGCCACGCGAGCCGAGGCGCTCGGACTCCTCCTCCAGGCGATCCGCGATACGCACGCCGTCGGCGGCCACAGCGTGCTCCTGGTCGTGGGCAAGGGGGAGGACGGCCCGGAAGAGGAGATCTGGCCCCGGTCGGTGGACAACATCGCGAAGGCGATCCCGCTGGCGGGCGAGCTCGGGGTGCAGATCCTGGTCGAGAACGTCTGGAACCAGTTCCTCTACGACCACGACGGCGACGCGACGCAGACGGCCGAGAAGTTCGTCCGCTACATCGACGACTTCCGTTCACCCTGGGTCGGCATGCAGTTCGACATCGGCAACCACTGGAAGTACGGCTCGATGGGCGACTGGATCAGGGCCCTGGGCCAGCGGGTGCGGAAGCTCGACATCAAGGGCTTTTCCCGCGCCGAGGGGAAGTTCACGCCGATCGGCTCGGGCGACATCGACTACGCGGACGTCCGCCGTGCGCTGCACGAGATCAACTTCCACGGCTGGGCGGCCGCCGAGGTCTCCGGCGGCGACGAGGCCTACCTGCGGACCGTCGCCCGCGAGATGGACGTGGCGTTCGGCCTGTAGCGCGGCTCGCGCCCCCCTGCGAGACGAGTCGCGATGCCGACGCACCATGCCGACCGGGACGTCCGCCGAGCCCTGATCATCGGCGCGGGCTCGATCGGCATGGAGCTCGCCGCCCAGTGCGTCGCCCATGGCGTCGCCGTGAACGTCTTCGACGTCGACCCGGAGGCCGTCGCCGAGGGGCCGCGGCGGCTGGAGCGGACGTTCCGGGAGATGGGAACGCTCGGCCCGGCAGACCCCGCGTCCGCGACCCGGGCGGCGACGTTCACGAGCGCGGCGGTCGTGGCCGCGCAGGATGTCGATCTCGCCTGCGAGTGCGTGCCCGAACAGCTGCCGCTCAAACGCCGCGTGCTCGGCGAGTTCGACCGACTGCTCCCCCCTTCGGCCATCCTCACGACCACGAGCTCGTACTTTCTGCCGTCGATGCTCGTCGCCGGCCTCGGACGGCGGGATCGCTTCGCGGCGTTCCACGTCCACAGCCCGGTCTGGCTCGCGGCGGTGGCGGACATCATGCCGCACGGTGCGACGAGTGCGGAGTGCGTGGGCTCGCTCGAGCGGTTCGCCCGACGGATCGGGCAGATTCCCATCGTCCTCAGACGTGAGCACCCCGGCTACGTCTTCAACTCCATGCTGCGGGTGCTCCTGATGTCGGCCCTGACGCTGGCGGAGCGCGACGTGGCCACGCCCGAGGACGTCGATCGCGCCTGGATGGGCGTCACCGGCATGCCGGTCGGGCCGTTCGGCATGCTCGACCGCATCGGGCTCGAGACGGTGCGCGACATCGCCCGCTACTGGGGCGGCGTGATGCGCGATCCGCAGATCGTGCGCAACGGGGAATATCTCCAGCGCCTCATCGACGCCGGTCGCACCGGCCGCCGGTCGGGCCGCGGCTTCTATTTCCACCCGGGCCCGGCCTACGAGGAGGGGACGTTTCTCGGCCGCATGCGTCTGCCGGCCCGAGGCGATCCCGAGACGTCGCGCGCGGAGCGCGAAACACGTGCCGGCCAGATCCCGCCCGCACCCGGGGGCGACGCGACGGAACCGATGCTGCGCTGCGAACTGACCGCCGTGCCCGCGCCGCTCCCACCCGGTGACGCGCGACCACCGAGCGGCCTGGTGATGATCCACGGCGGAGCGCCGCTCGCACCGGCGCTCGCGGCACGGCTGCGGAGCGCCGGACTGGAGGTCGTGGTGGTGCCGGGCGACTCGACGCCCGAGCGCATGGCACCGCCGTTCGCCGCGGTGCCGGGTGACACGCCCTGTCACCTCGTGCTCGCCGCGGCCTGGACCGACCGGGTCGAGCCGATTCCCACTCCTGCCGCCTGGCGAGCGGAGAGCCTCGGAGGGATCGAGTCTGCGTTCGCGCTCTGTCAGGCCTGGTATGGCCACGGTCTCGGGAAGCCTTGGCTGGCGCGTGCCGCGGTGGTCGGCGTCACGTCGCTCGGGGGCGACGTGGGAGCGAGCGGCCGCATCGCCACACCGACCGGAGGCGCGATCACCGGTCTCCTGAAGGCCGTCTTCATGGAGTCGCGCGCCGGCGGTGCGGGCGGTCCCGCGGTGCGGATCGTGGACGGCCCGGCAGGGGACCGCATCGATGCCGTGGCCGATCGGGTGCTCGCCGAGATGACCGACGCCCTCGCATCGTCCACCCTGAGCCCGGAGGAGGGATTCGCGCGGCTGGAGGTCGGATATCGCCGCGACGAGCGCTACGCCATCCGTCTGGTGCCAAGGCCCGCGCCCGCGGAAGGGCCGCGCATCTCACCGGGCGGACAGTGGCTCGTGACCGGCGGTGCGCGCGGCATCACCGCGGAGGTCGCGCGGCGGCTTGCCGTCCGATTCGGGCTGAGGCTCGTGCTCCTGGGCACGACGCCGCCCGGGGACGAGCCCTGGGAGCGGCTCGACGCCCGCGCACTCGAGGCGCTCAAGCGCGACGTCATGATTGGCGCGCGGGCCGGCGGGCGAAAGCCGAACGAGGCATGGGACGCCGTCGCCCGCGTGATCGAGGTGCGGCGGAATCTCGCGGCCCTGCAGGCCTGCGGCATCGAGGCGTCGTACCACGTCTGTCGGATCGATGACCCGGAGGCGCTCCGGGACACGCTCTCCGCCGTCCGCGCATCGGGAGGTCCGTTTCGTGGCGTGATCCACGGCGCCGGGTTCGAGCACACCGGCCGGTTCGACCGCAAGACGCCCGCCGAGGTGCATCGCACGCTCGGTGGCAAGGTGAACGGCCTTGTCGGGCTCGTCGACCTCCTGCGCCACGACCCCCTCGAGGCCTTCGTGGCCTTCGGTTCGCTGGCCGGGCGATGCGGGGGGGTCGGCCAGACCGATTACGCGCTCGCCAACGACCTGCTCGCCAAGCTCGTGACGCACTACCGGAGCGGCCCCGGCGGCACGGCCGCCGCGACCATCCACTGGCCGGGGTGGGCCGACGTCGGCATGGCGGCGCGGCCAGCCAGCCGGCGGGCGCTCGAGGGGGGAGGCCAGCGTCTGATGTCGATCGACGAGGGGTGTCGCCATGCCATCGCCGAGATCGTCGCGGGCCTGCCCGCTGCGGAAGTCGTGATCGTTGATCGGGGCGTCCTGCCGCCGGCCATGTTCCTCACATGACGTCGGGATGCCGGTGGCTGGCCGCGTGATCGCGATCATCGCGGTCTTGATCGGGCTCCTGCTTCCCGCCGTCCAGATCGCGCGGGGCCGCCCGTCGGCAGTCGAGCCTCAACAACCTCGAGCAGATCGGCCTGGCCATCCACGCGTACCACAACGGCCGCCGACGGCTGCCGCCCGGATTCACCTCCACTCTGACAGGGTCGTGGCCGGGCGGCTCGAACGATCCCCTGCCCGAGTCGGGCCCCGGTCGACATCCGGAGCACGAGCCTCGCATCGGCCCCCATGTCGGCGGAACGAACTCTCTCACCATGGACGGGTCGTGCCGCCTCGTCTCGGAGCAGACCGACCCGGCCGTCTTTCGCGCCCTCTGCACCCGGGCCGGTGGAGAGGTCGTCCCGGGCGGCCCCTGACGCGAAGCCGGTCTTCTGGACTGGTATGCTCTCGCCCGCCCGACGTGGCGATGGCCGCCTCGTCGATGACCGACGGCGCGGGGGGAAGAGGCATGACGACGGGACATCGCCGCACGAGCGGCATGATCGGCATCATCGCGGTGATGGGTGCATGGGCGGTGCCTTGCCCCGCCGCCGAGGATGCGGCTCGCGTCGTGCGTGAAGGGGTGCCGCAGGGGGCGCTCCGCGAGGGTGTGTTCGAGACGAGTTCGATCTTTCCGGGCACCCGGCGTGACTACCGCGTCTACGTTCCGGCCCAGGTTCGGTCGGGCACACCCGCCCGGCTGATGGTGTTCATGGACGGCCTCGGGTACGCGAAGGCGGACGGCGCCTTTCGCGTGCCGACCGTCCTCGACAACCTCATCCACGACGGCCACCTGCGGCCGACGGTGGCCGTCTTCGTCAATCCGGGCACGATCCCGCCGACGCGCCCCGACGCGGCGGCCCGCAGCAACCGGTCGTTCGAGTACGACTCCCTGGGCGACCGCTACGCACGGTTCCTCGCCGACGAGTTCCTGCCCGTCGCCCTCGACGGCATCGAGGTTTCAGCCGATCCCCGTGATCGCGCCGTCTGCGGCATCTCGTCCGGCGGCATCTGCGCCTTCACTGCCGCATGGGAACGCCCCGATCTCTTCGGGCGCGTGCTCTCGCACATCGGCAGCTTCACCGACATCCGCGGCGGGTGGGCCTACCCCGGTCTCGTCCGGCGCACGAAGGAGCAGCCGAAGCCGATCCGTGTGTACCTGCAGGAGGGCCGGGACGACCTCGACAACCTCTTCGGGAACTGGCCGCTGGCCAACGAATCGCTCGCCGCCGCCCTGCGCTTCGCCGGCTACCAGCATCGCTTCGTCATGACCGACGGCGGACACTCCGGGACCGCTGGTGGTGAGGGGCTCCCGGACGCGCTGCGGTGGCTCTGGTCCGACGAGCCGGGAGACGCCTCGACCGCCACGCCGCCGGAGAAGGCGACGTACGTGCCGCACGCCGACGCCGTGCGACGCGAGGGTGTGCCACGGGGGACGGTGGAACGCATGCCCCCCTGGGAGTCGACGGTATTCCCCGGCACCGTCCGTGACTGGTCGGTCTACGTGCCCGCGCAGTATCGACCCGACACGCCGGCGGCGGTGATGGTGTTCCAGGACGGCCACGACTACGTGAAGGAGGACGGCCGCTGGCGCGTCCCGGTGGTGTTCGACAACCTCATCGCCTCCGGAGCGATGCCCCCGACGATCGCCGTGTTCGTGGATCCCGGCCACGAGCGCGGCAAGGAAGCGCCCCCCAGTCCGTGGAAGAACTCCAATCGCAGCCTCGAATACGACTCGCTCGGCGACCGCTACGCGCGGTTCCTCCTCGACGAGATCCTGGCCGAGGTCGGCAGGAGGTGGTCGATCTCGACCGACCCGGGAAGCCGCGCGATCGGCGGCGCGAGCTCCGGCGGCATCTGCGCCTTCACGGCCGCGTGGGAGCGCCCCGACGCCTTCGGCAGGGTCTACTCGACGATCGGCAGCTACACCGCCCTCCGTGGCGGGGACGCCTATCCCTCGCTCGTGCGCAAGACCGAGCCGAAGCCGATCCGCGCCTACCTCGCCGACACGTCCGGTGACATCTCCAACCAGTTCGGCAACTGGCCCCTCGCCAATCGCACGATGGCCGCCGCGCTCGAGTACATGGGCTACGACGTGCGGTTCGACTGGGCCGAGGGGTTCGCCCACGACAGCGTCCACGGGGCGCAGCTGTTTCCGGATGCGATGCGCTGGCTCTGGCGTGCCGAGACGCATGAGCCGGTCGTCGATACGAAGGGCGACCTGAAGGGCGACATGACCCTGCTGCGTCTGCTCGTGCCCGGGCAGTCATGGGAGGTCGTCGCCGGAGGCCTCGGCTTCGCCGACGCTCCCTGCACCGACGCGGAGGGCAACTTCTTCTATTGCGACATGAAGGCACCGGAGGTGGTGCGGATCGCAGCGGCCGACGGCTCCCGCACGACCGTCTGCCGCGAGGCGATCAGCGGCCTCGAGTTCGGACCCGACGGACGGCTCTACGGCTGCCAGGGGGGGAAGAAGCGTGTGGTCTCGATCGATCCCGCCACGGGTGACGTGAAGACCCTCGCCGAAGGGATCCAGGCCAACGACCTGGCCGTGACTCCCGACGGCTTCGCCTTCATCACCGAGACCGGGCCGCGGCGGGTGACGCGCATCCGCATCGCGGACGGCACCACCTCGATCGCGGACGACGGCGCGGCGACCGGGCCTGGCGATGTCGGCAGTCCGACGGCCGCGGAGGGCCTTCGCGGCCCCAACGGCATCGCCCTGTCGAACGACGGCGGCACGCTCGCCGTCTCCGATCATCGCGGCACCCACGTCTGGACGTTCCGACTGGGATCCGACGGAGCACTCGACGCCAAGATGCCCACGATGACGATGCGTCGGCCGATCGACCCGAAGGGGGATTTCGCCTTCCATCAGCCACCGCCCCTCCTGGAGGCCGCGTCTGGCGATGGCATGGCCGTCGATCGGGTCGGGCGCTGGTACGTGACGTCGGCGCTCGGGGTTCAGGTCTTCGATCCGACGGGCCGCCTCTGCGGGGTGCTCCCCAAGCCCGCTCCGGCGAAGCCTCTCACGAGCTGCGTCCTCGCCGGACCCGGTCACGAGTGGCTCTACGTCACCAACGGCGACACGATCTACCGTCGCCGCCTCGCGATCGGGCCGTAAGCCCCGCGTCACCCGGCGCCGGCGACCGTCACGGGGTGGCCGTCCGGCCCGCCGCATGCGCGCTGTCGATCGCGTGGTCGAGTGCCTCGTAGGTCCACGGGCCGATCTCGCGATGGACGCCGCAGGCGGAGATCTTCAGGCCCGGGCACTCGATCGTCATCTCGATGATCCGGTCGCCGCACAGATCGACCCGCTCGATGAGCGACGGGCTGCCGAACCGCTCCACGGCATCCGCGGCCAGCCCGATTTCCGCCGGGGTCGGCTCGTATCGCGAGTGCTCGGCGAACTCCTCGTTCGAGCGGAATTCGCCGGCGCGGGGCCGCTTGAGCAGCGCGTAGCGAAAGCGCTTCGCGAGGAAGTACAGGGACTTTTCTCCCGCGGCGATCTCGGGAAGAAACTCCTGGAGGATGGATGGCCCGGTCCGACACAACGCCGCGCGCACCGCCGCTGGGTCGTTCGGCACGCGGACCACGCCGTCTCCTCCTGCGCCGATGAGCGGCTTCACGATCAGCGTCTCACCGAACCGGGCCAGCGCCCCGGAGAGGTCATCGGCCGGCTCGACGAGCACGGATCGCGGAAACGGCAGGTCGGTCCGCTCGACGAGGTAGCGCTTGTCGGGGTATTCGAGGAACGTGCGCGGCGAGTTCACGCACGGGATGCCGAGCTCCAGGATGCGCCGCATGGCCGCATCCGCCCGGTGGAAATCGGCGAAGGGCGATCCCGGCGCCGGCGCCTCGAGGATCATGAGGGCGTCGGCGTCGGTCAGGGCGACCGGTCGCCACACGTCCCGCCGCACGTCCCGCCCCTGCGCGGTGGCGAGGTTCGCGTCGAGGTCGTCCCAGTGCGTCATGACGATGTCGTCGCCACGCGCGGCGAGCATCGATTCGATCTGGTGCCGGTCCACCGGACAGTCGTAGGCGAAGACCGGCCGGTCGATGTATCCGACGGTGACGATCAGTCGCTTCACGAGTCGCTGCGCCCGGGTGCATCCCGCTCGACGAGCACAGGCAGGACACCACCCCCGCGGGAGATGTTCACGATGTCGCCGGACGGAGCGTACCGTGCAAGATAGCCGCTGACCGAACAGGCGAGGAGGCGTCTGTCCCGGAGGTGGTAGTCGAACGACACGTGCGCGGAGACGTCGTACGTCACCACCCCCTCGAATCCGAGGACCGACCGGACGAACGTGCGATTGGCGAGGATGCGCTCCTGCACGATCACCTGCCCATCGTCCGGAGGGAGCCGCGCGGGGGCGATTTCGACACCGTCGCCGGCATGCTCGTGCCGCCGCTTCACGACGCACTCCGCCAGCGGCAGCGACTCGGGATGCTCGGCCGGGGCCCACGTCCGCGGGAGGTATTCGGCCACCGCAGGGTCCTGCGCGAGCAGGAAGCGCAGATCCTTGTCCTCCGCGAGGATGAGCGACCAGTGGTCGAGGCACCTCGCGCCGCTCTGCGCAAAGAACCGGCACCATTCGGCCCCCTCCTCGATCGAGGAGCGCCAGGTCAGCTCGCGAGGGTAGATGGCGTCGATGACCGTGCGATGAAAGGAGAGCGACCGGCCATCGGAGCGGAGGGAGGACCAGTCCCGCCGTGGCACGATGAAGGCCCGGACCGGTCTCAGACCGCGGACGATGATGAGCCGGTCGAGCCACGATCCGTAATAGTCGCGGTCGTTGTCCTTCGTGAGCAGGGCGACGGTCCGTATGCCGTTTCGCAGGAGCTGCTCCCGGAACGTCTCGACCGGATGGAGGCACCGATACCGACGCTTGAGTTCGGGGAGGCTTTCCAGCAGGGCCAGACCGACCTGGTGCGAATGACCGGTCGTGCCGACGCCGACGAAGTTGAGCTCGACCAGCCGCGGGCAATCACCCTCCTCGAGGAAGTCGAACCGGGCATTGCCGCTGACGACGTCGTCCCGGAGCGGCAGATCGAGGAGCAGCCGCTCGAAGGAGTCGGCGGCCGGGCCGCCGCGCTCCCGTCGGTCGGCAAAGGCGGCCAGCGCCGCCCCGCAGATCCGCTCGACCGCGCGCTGGTATCGCCGATGCTGGTCGGCGGAAATCACCAGCGGCACGAGCGACGCGTCGTACGGCTCCCGCGGGTCGTAGTAGAGGAGATCGACGAGCTTGCGCAGAAAGGTCGCCGGGTCGATGCCGTCGACGACGGCTCGAACCTCGTCGTCGAGGACGCGGATCGTCCGATCTTCCATGCCCGCTCCCCGTCCCTGGCCCGCCAACCGGGACGCCGCCCGCAACCGGTTTCCCGGAAGCGGTCGTCGGGCCGGTGGTGCACCGCCTTTTTGGCAGGGTCCGTTCCGGCATCGGGGTCGGAAGTCTTGAGTCCGCCCCCGCGGCTCCGATAATGTAGTTTGAGTGAGGAGAGCCTGCCACGCCGACCGGTAGCCGTATGGTGCCGCCCGGCATCGGGCGACGAGCCACCGAGGACATGCCATGCTGACGATCCCCGCGAGCGGATCCCCCGGACGGCAGACCCGGTTCTGCGACGGTCTCACGCGGCGCGATCTCCTGCGGGTCGGCACGCTCTCCGTGGGCGGTCTCTCGCTCCCCCACCTCCTCCGAGCTGAGCAGGTGGCCGGACCGTCGTCGCACAAGTCGGTCATCATGATCTACATGTGCGGTGCCCCGGCGCACCAGGACATGTACGACATGAAGCCGGACGCCCCCAGCGAGATTCGCGGGGAATTCCGGCCCATCCGCACGAACGTGCCGGGCCTGGACATCTGCGAGCACATGCCGCGGATGGCAGGCATCATGGACAAGTGCGTGGTCCTGCGAAGCGTCTATGGCTCGCCCGACGGGAACCACGACTCCTTCATCTGCTACACGGGCCACTCCGTGCGGAACCAGCCGGCAGGGGGCTGGCCGAGCGTCGGATCGGCCGCCTCCAAGCTGCTCGGCCCCGTCGACCGTGCCGTGCCCCCGTTCGTCGGGCTGTCTCCCGATTGCGGCCATCCGCCGTACGGATCCCCGGGCCATCCCGGCTTTCTGGGCGTGTCGCACGCCGCCTTCCGCCCGAGCGGTCCGGCGAGCCAGGACATCGTGGTCGGGCCCGGCGGCGAGGGCCGACTGTCGGATCGTCGCGACCTGCTTCGCCAGATCGACCGGCTCCGCCGTGACATCGACTCCAGCCGCATGCTCGACGGGATGGACTCACTCCAGCAGACCGCGTTTGACATCCTGACGAGCAGTCGCCTCGCCCGTGCGCTCGACCTGTCCGAGGAGCCCGCACGGGTGCGGGAACGGTACGGCAAGGGCGACCCGAATCGATTCGGGGATGGCGCGCCGCGCAACCTCGAGCACTTCCTGATGGCGCGCCGCCTCGTCGAGGCGGGCTGCCGTGTCGTGACGTTGAACTTCGGCCGCTGGGACTTTCACAGCGACACGTTCAATGGCATGAAGAACACCCATCTGCCGCAGTTCGACCAGGGCCTGTCGGCCCTCGTCGAGGATCTGCACGAGCGCGGGCTCGACAAGGACGTCGCCGTCGTGGCGTGGGGTGAATTCGGCCGTACGCCGCAGATCAACAAGGATGCCGGCCGCGACCACTGGCCCCAGGTCGGCGGCGGGCTCCTCGCCGGTGGCGGGTTCCGCACCGGACAGGTGATCGGGGCGACCGATCGCCACGCGGCGGCCATCACCGACCGCCCCGTGCACTTCGCCGAGGTCCTCGCGGCCCTCTATCGACATCTCGGCATCGATCCGAGCATCCCGCAGTTCACCGACCTGTCGGGGCGGCCGCAGTTCCTGCTCGAAAAGACCACGCCGCTGCCGGAAATCGCCTGACCCGCGGGCCCTCGGCCTACGTCGATGCCTCGGCCGGCACGTGCTGTTCCCAGCGGTGCCACGCCTCGGAGAGGTTGTTCATCGCGGCGTGCAACCGGCTCTTCACGGTGCCCACGGGAATGCCGAGGAGGCTTGCGATCTCACGCTGCTTCGCGCCGCGGCCGAACGTCAGCATGACGACCCGCCGCTGCGAGTCCGAGAGCCCGTCGACCGCCGCGTGCACCCATTCCTCGGCCTCCTCGGCCTCGAACCGTTCCTCCGCGGTACGCTCCCGCGACGGCAGCCGCTCGACGAGCGCCCGCTGGTCGCCGTCCGAACGCCCCGGGCAGGCGGCCGACCGATGGCGCCGTGCGCGACGCTGGGCGTCGATCGCCTGGTTCGTGGCGATCGCGTAGAGCCACGGACGGAAGGCCCGTCCGCGCTCGAAGCGGGCGCATTTGACGTGCACTCGCAGGAACGTCTCCTGGAAGACGTCCTCCGCCATTTCGGAACTGCCGAGGTAGCGGCGGAGGTAGCCGAACAGCTCGTGCTCGTAGCGACGGACGAGCGTTTCGAAGGCCTTCGCATCCCGCCGCCGATTGAAGCGCGCCACGAGTTCCTCGTCGGTCGGCTCGCCGCGCCCGCCGGCGTCGGATGCTCCCTGACGGACGGTGGGGTGTGTGATGGTCGCCATGCTGCCCTCCCCTTCACGGTCGCAGCCTCCGGTCCCGGAATGAACATGCGCGGGACGCCGGGTCGGCTGCTGACCGAGCGGAGTTGAATGCACGTCGCGTGCCAGACGCCACACAATCCGATTCCGTCGAAAAACCGGCCCAAACGGCCTTCCGCCGACGGGCCAGAATGAGACGAGGCGGATTCGGTCGCGCATTTTGCAACGCGCCGCCGAAACGACCGTCGCTTTTTTCACGGGGCGCCTCGGATCGGGACCCGGAACGACGGCTGTCGCCGCATGCTGCCACGCGACCCGGACTGCCGGCGCCGCGACAGCCGGCCGGGCGCCTCGCTCGACGCGTCCGCTATGCTGGCCTTCAAGCCGTACCCGGTGGTGTAACGGTAGCACAAGGGATTTTGGTTCCCTTTGTCTAGGTTCGAATCCTAGCCGGGTAAATTCGGCTCCTTTCGCTGGAGCCAGCACGAAGCCGCAGGAGGTCGCAAGTCCCGCTGCGGCCCATGTTTCTGGCACCAAACGGATTTTTTGGTGCGACCTCCTGCCGGCTCCTGCGGGCAGGGTGTGAGTCGTCTTTTGAGTCGTTTTTTGAGTCGCCTGCAAAAGCGAACACTGACGGGATCGTAGGGCATCGTGGCGACGGCTCCGACGCCATCTGCCCGCCTCAGGGGTAAGGGTGGTGCCAGGCTCCTCACGGGACGAGGTCGAGGGCTGGCTGGCCGATGCCCTGAAGATCAAGGTCTCGGCACCGCCCGAGAAGGGGCGAGCCAATGAGTCGGTCGTTGCCCTGCTCGCCGACAGGCTCGGGCTGTCCACCACCGTCGTTGCCGCGGTCAGCGGTCAGCGGTCAGCGGTCACTCGTCGCCGTCCAATGGCACTTCGGTAAGCGTCGGCCGAGCCGAGCGCATCACGAGCAGCAACAGCCGGGGGCAGGCTCAGCCGACGAACACTCCGCGCTTGTTCGCGGCGGTTAAACCGCGAATCTGGACGTTCGTCAGGTTCGAACGCAGCGTCCAGGGATTAGCGGCCCCGTCGGCGTACGCGAATAGCTGGACCGTCGGGCTCGTGCCCGGGCCCGACGCGGCCAGGATCTGGCCCGCCCGCGCCGCCACGCGCACGCCGCCCTTGAAGGCCGCCCCGAGATTCCTGATCGAAACGAGCGTGCCCGTCATGCCGCTGTAGATGCTCACGGTCCGCGCCGTGTCAAACCCGACGACCACTTCGGCCCGACCGTCGCGGTTCATGTCGGCCGCTGCGACGTACACGCCGCTGCCCCCGGTAGCGTTGAACGACCTCAGCAAGGCCGACTGCGGCTGCCCGAGGGTCAGGAGCCGCCCGCTGAAGACGGACACCCGTGCCGGGCCGCCGACGCCACGGCCCGCGACCACGTCGCCGTAGCCGTCGCCATCGACGTCGCCGCCGGCCACGCGGACGGCCGCCCGCGCACCGACACCAAACGGCTGGAACGAAGAGAGCACCGTGCCGCGGCGGCCGTTGTAGACCGTGATTTGGCTCTGCCGGTTGCCGGAAGAACCCACGATCACGTCCACGAAGCCGTCGCTGTTGACGTCGGCCGTGGCCACGAACACGCCGGGCCGGGCGGCCGGCCCCGTGACGCCGGCGACGACCGGGAACATCCGCGCCACGCTCCAGATGGGTGAGTTCGTCTTGCCGTCGACCACGATCACGGTGTCTGCCCCGCCGACGCCCGCACCATAGACGTAGTCCACCACTCCGTCGGCGTTGACGTCGCCCGTCGCCGTCCGCCACTCACCGAAATAGTTCGGCAGGAGTTGGCCGGGCGCGGTCTTCACGACGGGGGTGACATCGAGGCCCGGATCGCGAAACTCGAGCACCGGCCGGGTATTCACCCCTTCCCCGGAGACCGTGAAGATCGCCGGGTTGGTCGCCGACGCAGCCGGCGACGTGACCGGGGAGGCGATCTGGTAGACGTGGCTCGTCGGGGCCGGCGCCACGTCTTCGGTGCGGAACCGAGTTTGCATGTCGTTGGCGCCAGTTCCGTCCACGTAGGCGAGGAAGCGGCCGGAGGGGGTGGTGAGATCCTCCTCGGTCGCCAGCGCGAAGTTCACGAACAATCCCGCCGAGGGCACGTTTCCGGTGGCCGTGGTGGTGAGCAGCGTCGTGCGGCCGGTCTGCAGGTCGCGAACGAACACGCCCCCCTTGAACGCCCGGTCGTAGACGCCTTGGGCGAGGTTGTTGGCCGTGCTCGAGAACATCACGAACCGGCCACTGTCACTGATCGTGTTGAGCACGTCCCGGGCGCCGGCGGGGGTGGGCGATCCTAGCGTGGCCTTGTTGCCCGATGCGTTGGGCTTGCCGTTCACGTCGGGATCCCCCTCGGCATCGACGGCGAAGCCGGCCGAGACGAGCGACGTGGTCCCCGTGGCCGCGGCCGCCCAGTTGATCTTCCGGACCCAGAGGTTCGAGAAGCCGCCGAGGATGAAGCCGAGCGGCAGCGGCGCCTGCGGCGGATTCTGCGTGAACGGATAGGGCGCCGTGAACCCGGGCAGATAGAAATTGTTGGCGGCGGTGTCGAACAGGAACGTCGTGCCGTCGCCCGACATGCCACCGAAAGCGGCGATCCGGTTCGTATTGGCGTTGCCGTCGGGCGAGTTGACGAGCGCGGCCTTGCCGGTCGAGACGGCCGGATCGGTCGAGGCGAACTGGAAGCCGTAGATGTCGACCGGGTTGGCCTGCAGCGCGTCCCAAATATTGTCGTTTGCTGTTCCGCCGCCGCCGATGTACTCCGGCTGGGCGAAGTCGGCCGTGACGTTCTTCCAGGTCTGCACCAGATTGCCTGCTGACGACGTGAAAGCGATCGTCCGCCCGTCGTTGCTCACCGTGTGGTTCTGCGAATCCCAGAAGAACAAATACGAGCCACTTTTGAATGCATTGATGGGATCCAGGTTTGGCTGCGCCGATCCTGCCGCCTGGTTGGGGGCGTCCCAATTCCGGCTCACGAGGAGGTTCGTGCCGGAATCCACGTCGTTGGTGAACACGTCCAGGGAAAAGTTGGTGTCGGTGGTGCCCGTCACGATGTCGCCGGACGTCCGCCGCGTGCTGTAGACGACGCGGTTGCCCTGCCCGCTGATCTGGCTGAACAGCGGCTCAAACAGTTGGGCCCCTCCTTGGACCGAAACAAACCCCTGAAAGTAGCCGATCGCCTCTGTGTTGTCCTTGTTGACGGTCACGGTGCGAGTGGACCACTGGCCCGCGGCGCCGCTGCCGCCAAAGCCCGTCGTACTGGCGACAAAACTGTCGAGCGTCCACTCGCTGCTCTCGGGCTTGCCTGCCGTGGACGTGGTGCCTTCCTGGTCGAGGATCGTGGCATTCAAGGTGTCGATCCAGCCGGCCGGCACCCACGTGTCGTAGAGCACCCGGGTGCCGGTGTCGGAGATGCCCTTGTTGAGGGTCATCGACTCATTCGGTTCCCTCGGGAGAAAGTTCTGGAACTGGCCCGTGAACTGGGGAACGAACTGCTGGGCGAACACGCCGGTTGCCATCGGCTGTCCCTGCGTGGGCTGAGGCAGGCCGAGGCCCACCAGCGCGACAGCCTCCTGCTGGCCCTTGGCATTCAGGCGGCTGACGAGCGAGATGTTGTTCGCACGGTCGGCGTCGAGGGCCCGCCACACGAACACGTCCTCCGTGCCGAACTGGAAGCTGTTCCATTGAACTCCCGTGCCCGGCTCCAGGGGTCGGTAGGTAGCCTGGTCATTCTCCAATGGCACGCTGCGATCGTACTCGTTGGCCGTGATGATCGAGTCAAAGACCACGGTCTGGCCGTCGCCACTGAGGTCTGCCGTCAGCGGCTGAAACATCGGCCAAAGTCCATAGCCGGGCGTGTACGTTCCGGTCTCCAGTCCGGCATAACCGGCCGACTGCACCTCACTTCCGGCCCGATGCGTCACGAGCCTGGTCTCGCCGGTCTTCGTGTCGAGCCAGAACAGGTTGGGGTTGAGCGAGGGGATCGTCTGCTGGCCGGCGATGACGTTGGTGTCAGTGCTGGAATAGAGCACGAACTGGCCGGAGTCGCTCGCATCGACGAGCGTCGCGCCCGCGGGGATCGCAAACTGCTCGTAGGCGGGGTAGCCCCCGGACGCCTCGCGCGGCACCGCCAGATCGACGAGCGTGGCCGCGAGATTGAGCCGGGCCTCGAGTCGCTCTCCGGCGGCGAGTCGACTCTTCCGGGCTGGGCGGGCCTTCACCGGCGAGCGGCGTGAGAAGCGGCTGAACACCGAGAACAGGGGGCTGGGTCGCATGGCGTTTTTTTGAGGCTGGAGTCTGAAAGTAAAAAAAGAGGGTAGCGTCGGCCAAGCGGTGGTTACTTGGTATCTGCCGGGGTGTAGATGAAGGCGTAACCCAACGTGAGCCTGTTTCTCCACGAATACAACGCCCGCTCGAGCGGCGTCGGCTGTTCCATGTCCTTCGAATCGAGGTAGATGCGGCGATCGCGGGGAGTGTTGTCCCAGAAGCCGAGAAGGTCGACATCGGCGGTTTGGGAAACCGTAATCATGCAGCCGC
>Ga0214917_10001053_pt1 | contig 35998 bp, 52 predicted proteins | sample LL_1208_BB_MetaG_FD_177983 | JGI IMG/M metagenome (GOLD analysis project Ga0214917, IMG submission 177983) | Freshwater microbial communities from Lake Lanier, Atlanta, Georgia, United States - LL_1208_BB | ecosystem: Environmental > Aquatic > Freshwater > Lake | place: USA: Georgia | collected... | reverse complement strand
CAAAAGAACACGTCTTCGCCCATGTAGCCTCGAGTGTCGTACTGCCAAGGCATATCGAACCAGGGTTCTGACATGCCCTCAAAGACGTTGCGCTTGATCAGCATGACACCAGTGCCAACACTGCCAACCTCTTCAAGCCCAGTGGATTCTGGCATCGAATACACAGGTTTGCGCTTGCCGTTCTCGTCATAGTTCTGCGCGGTCGGACCTGTGGGCATCCTGCGCCTTGCGCAGTTGGCCGCAACGATGTCAACGTCATGCTTGAGCAGACGCTGGATCATGTCCTGGGGAAAAGTCATGTCTGAGTCAATAAACAGCACATGCGTGCAACCCTCGCGCATGGCATCCAGGCACAAGTCAGCACGCTGGTTTTGGATCAGCGTGCCTTGCAACAGTTTCAGACTGATGGCATCAGTGGTGTTGAGCGTGTGATACGCCACCATGTTGACCATGCAATATGTGTAATTGGTGTGGACCTGATCACGCGCTGGCGTGCAAACTGCGATGTAGTTCATACTTGGCCGGGCCTCACGCGAAAGAAACGATTGTCAGCATCGTTAAGCCATTTCTTCATGTAAACCGGGTCATCGATCTTGCCTTCGGCCTTGAGCTTGTAATACAAGGACTCTGGGATGCTGGCAACATGATGCCATTCACCTGTCCAGTTTGCCTTATTGTCAATGGCTGCAAAATCACGCTTATTGGCCTCAATAACTGCCGTAACGTCTTGAGTCGTCTGGATAGTCGTCTCTTCGGTGTCAGGGTTGAAGTGCCAGGTCCGAGTGATTGCCTTGTCGTGGCTTACATCAAGAATTTTTTTGTCCATGTAAGTGGGGCCAGGTTTCCCCGGCCCCTCTCCTAATTAACTATCAGGAAGTGATCAAGTCAGCGGCCAGGCCGTGGGCATTTTCAGCCAACACTTTCAAGCCGTACTCAACCAGCAACATGCGTTTTTCAGCATCGCCAGTCTTCGCCAATTCGATTTGCTGATAAGGACGCAGCACAGTCATCTTTGCGTAGTCGGGATCGATCACCCATGCGTCACGCTCGCGTTGGAAACGGTTGGCGATCACAGACACTTGACCGAAATCGCTGACGTAGATGTCAACGGCCCCGATCAAAGTGGCAGGACGGTCGCCGCCGTTGATGTTGTAACGCGAGGAGGCAATGCCAGAGAAACCAGAGACGCGCTGCTTGTTGACAGGACCAGTCATCAGGATCTTGGGAGTGCCGCCAGCAGTCCACACCTTCTGGATGACGTTCTTCAAGATCGTCTCGGTGAAGGTACGCACGTTGCCGTCAGTGCGAGCGCTATTGGGCAGGGTGGTGTAGCTGGGATCGACACCGTTGGTCTGCTTGTCAGTGTTGGTCTTGACAAACGCGCCCAAAGAGGCAGTCACGCGAGCAGTGGTCGTGTTGCCGGCAACAGCAACACCGCCATTCAAGAAAATGAATTCTTGATCGCGCTTCAATTCAGAACCGCGCTTGGCGATCTGATAGGCCAACTCAGAACGGCGACCGGCTTTATTGACCACTTCCTCAGTGTTCGACAAGATGATGGTCTTGCGCGAAATCTGAGCATAGTTGGTCAAACGAACAGTGGCGGTCACTGAATCGAATGTTGCAACATCATCACCCTCGAGCTGCGCATTTGATGCGGCATCTGCCAGGGTGTCGGTCTGCCACTCAAACAAGGTGTTGGAGATGGTTTCACGGCCAATGTTGGATTGGAAAGGAGTCTCTTCGGGAGCAATGTTGGTAATCACATTGCTCAGATCTTCGCGGATACCCTTTGCAGAGTAGCTCGTGAAGGTATTGGTTACGATAGTCATGGTGTTACCTCAAAAGTTGATAGATTGCGGAGGCCGCATCATCGACACGGCCAGTCTTTGCGAGACGCTGTTTGGCGCGGGTTGCCTCAGTTGTTTGGGATACCCGGCCTGCTGCACCTGGCTTGGCAGGCCGTGGACCGTTATTGGTCACGGGGGTGATTGCTTTTCGCTTGGTCATCATCTGGTCGTAAAGCGCTGCTTTACGCAACGCGACAACCGCCCTGTGATCCACAATGGCCTTCAGCTCCTCAGGTGTGAATCCAGTCTTTTGACCGAATTCGACCAGCATCTGCTTTTCTGCTTTCGCCTTTGCCGGGTCTTTCCACTCGGGAATGACCTCGAGCAGCTTTGTGTGCTGCTCTTTCAAATGCGACTCAAAATGCTGCTGCTGCTCTTGCTGCGAGAGTTGAGCCACCCGTTGCTGTTCAAATTGAATCGCTTGGAGTTTTTCTTGTCTCTCGCGCATCACCTCTTTTTGCCGCACCCACTCGATGGGGTCTTCTTGGTAAAGACGGTCCCAATCGACTTGAGGTTCAGCATTTTGGAGCTGGGCCTGTAACGCTCCCAACATCTGTGCGTACTGCGCACGTTCGGCACGCACTGCCTCAGTCTCAGCCTCAACCTGTTTCCTGATCTCAGCGATCTGCTGCGTTTTGCGTGTGTAGTCCTGGGTCCGCGAATAACCTTTTTGCAGCTCGTCTAGCGTCACCTCAACTTCTTTGCCGTCAACTTTGACGGTGAAGACGGTTGGCTGTTCTTGCTCCTCGGATTCCTCATTTTCTTCGGACTGTTCCTCTTGCGTTTCCTCATCAGCAGCGTCTGCATCCGCTGATGATTCCTCGCTCAAGGCCGCGCCATCATCCTCTTCGGACTCTGGCAACTGCGTCTCTTCGGGCGACTGTTCTCCATCAACTGGCAGTATTCCCTCGAGAGCGTTGGCCGCTTCGGCCAAATTCATTGGACCCGCAGGGGCGCTTACTTGTGCTGCCTGCGTGCTCATACGGTGACTTTCTGGGCGCGTTCAATTGCTCGCTGCGCCAGTTTGCCGTTGTCCACCATCTTGGTGACTTCGGTCTTGAACAACTCAATGGCCTTGATCATGGCGTAAGCCTGCTCGCGCTTGTCGGCCTCCTCTGGCTTGCTGCCCTTGAATGCCCACAACTGCTCGTTTTCGAGCTTTTCCAGCGCAGCCGCAAAGACCTCGTCTTGCAGCAACTGCTCGGCCTTGCGGCCCTTACGCACTTGATCTTCGTTCATTGAACCATTCCACTATTAGGGTTGATGGGCGGCACTGGTGCCTGGGTCGGCTGCTGCATGGCCTGGGCCATGAGAGCTGACTGCTGGATCAGTGCCTCTCTGTCCATAGCCTGCCGGGCTTCAATCTCGGCAGTGCTAATCTGCACCCCGTACTTTAACTCAAGCTCGTACTTCTTGAGCATTAAGTCCTGGGCGAGTTGATCTCTTCGATAATCATCATCCCGAATCATCTGATCACGCTTCAATTCAAGCTCGGCAGCCTTTTTCTGAATGTCGGCCTGAATGGACTCGGCCTGAACCTGGGCCAGCACCTGTTCTGGTGTTGGGCGCTCGGGTTTCTGAGGCGGCATATAGCCCTCTGGCACGTCCTTGAAGTACTGGCTGGCATCCTTGAACCCGGACAATTCCACAATCTTGCGCAGCGTGCGCGAAAACTGAGTCATGCTCACAAAGGGATTGTCGGCACCCATGGTGCTCAAGGCCTGCTCTTGTTTTTGCAGGATCATCATCAGACCCTGCAAACGCTCGTTGGTGTCACCCTGGCCCAGGCCAATGTTGATCGACACGTCCATGGAGTTATCCCAGGCGCGAGGATCAATCTGCACCCACTGGTTGCGCAGGCGCACCATGCGGGGCTTGTCCTGGTGCGTGGTGATCAAGTACAAAATGCCCTTGAAGAGCTTTTTCATGCCCTCGGCCAAGATCCGCGATGTCAGTTCAATGCGGCCCTGGCTGGCGCTGATGGTGGCAGCCACCGCCGCCTTGGTGCTCGACTGCAAGGCATCAGCGTTGAGGCCCATTGCGGCCTTGCTCATCCCGGTGCGGTCTTCCTTGATCTGGTCCACATAGTCCAGCATCGGGAATGCTGCCTGGCCCACGAATGGGGTGTTAAATGGCTGCACCATGCCAGGGGCACGCATACGAATGACAGCGCCAGTCTCGTTGTTGAGCACGTCATCAATGTTGACTTGGCCCTCAACAATCGCGGTCCGGGGGTGGATCGACTGGGCCAGCGAATCCAGCGTGTTGCGCAAGATCTCAGATTTGATCTCTTGCAAATCATGCGTGATGTCGAAAATCGACATGGACTCCAATGGCGAGGTATGGGGTTCTGGATCACAGGGGAAGTCAACAAAGGGGATATATGACGCTGGCAGATTGCGAACGATGTTGTAGCCAGACCCCATGCAACAAATCTTGCGCAGCTCAGGGATGCCGTCCTGGTCATAGTCCACACGCGAATACGCCTCAACGTAGAGCACGCGCTGCATCATTGGGTTGGTCGTGTTGTTGTTGCCCGTGATGTTGTTCAAAGGCTGACGCGCCAAAAATTCCTCGTTGGAGTCCAGGTCGTTGGATGTCAGGTTGTCGCGCACCTCATCCTCGTCATAGCCCATGGCGATCAGGTCGGCCACGGTCAGCATCTGGCGGTGGGCAATGATGGCCGCATCTTCAAATGACCGCGCACGGCGGTCAATGACCAGCTCCTCGGGCGGCACGGCCATGATCCGCACGCGCCCATCTTTGACGATGCGCTTGATCTGGACATCATGCAACATGGGAACTGGCGGCGCCGGCTGGCCTGCGGCCATGGCCTGCGCGTTCACCTGGTCAATCGTCTCCTGGGAGATGGCCGGGTCAGGGTAGGACACAACGATCTTGACTTCGGCATTTTCCTGGGAGAGTATTTGCAGGGTCTGGTCATCGAGTCCCGAATACTCTTCGATGCGGACCTTCTCTTCTTCCTCCCACCAGTATTTAGCAATGCCGCATTTCCTGACCAGCGCGTCTTTGAAGATCGCATAGGTGGTCATGAAACCGTTGTTGTCAGAATTGAAGATCAGGTTTGCATAGTCAGTGGCCTGCTGTGCGCCCATTTCATCCTCTGGGCCGCGAGGCATGTATTCGACTGTGTTCTCGGTGCTGAAAAACACGCGCATGAGACTTGGCATCATGGCGCTGACAGTGTCGCGCACCTCCATAGCGACAACCTGGGAGCGCCCCTCTTCCTCATTGCCAAATGGGTCACCGCGGTAATACTCGGTCCCCTTGGCCCTGATGGGACTCAGGTCGGAGTCGATGTAGCTGACAGCGTCCTCGAGGTCAGAGGTGATGATGCCTTGCAACTCGCTGTCATCCATGGTCTCTGCCGCCACGATGTCGGTGCTGATATTGAGGTCGTTGATCATATTGGGACTTTCTTCAAAACCACATACATTGACTCAACTGCCCTGGGCGTGCGCAGCAATTGATCTTGTGGCAATTCTAAGTCTGCGCTTGGGTTTAATTTGAATTCCAACTTCTCCATGTTGAACCGCGAACCAGTCCAACCAAGATACCAGGCCCAGGCGCAGTAATAAATCCATGAGTTCTCGTTAAACGCACGCACATGCGTGGGGTCTTGCCAAGCCCCAAGACTCAGGTCATAGGGCACTGAGATGTGCATCTCGCCACCCATCTCCAGCAAATCGCGGCAGTTGGTCATGGCCGCGACCAGATCTTGGATGTGCTCAAGGACATCAATGGCGATGATCTTGGAAAACATGCCGCGCTCAATGGTCACCTTGTCAATGGGAGACCAGATCACCTCGCCATACGTCAATTTGGAAATATCGACAACCCAATCAGCCCCAACATCTGACCTGATGTCAGCGTTGACGCACTCAGATCGCCGATCTCGGCCACTACCCAGGTTGAGTATCAAACCAGAGCTTGGCATATTCGGGCCTGTGTTTTCTGATCCATGGTTGAGCTTGTTTTACCAATTTATTAGCATCAAAACCAATTGTTTGACTTCCAACATGGTGAACATATGATCTTGACAAATAATGTTTAAATCCATCAGAAATTAAATCTGTGCAATGAACATCATCTGAATACCAATTTAATGGTGGAAATTTTGCAGTTTCCCATGCCTCTTTAGAAATCCATGCAAATATTGGAGATGGGCATTCCATTTGAATTATGTAATCTTCAAATGGATATTTAAAAAAATGCATTTTTTCATTAAAAGGATTTGATCTCACATTTTGCGTTGGTCGAGCTGCATCGCACCTGGCAGCCACCCAGCCGACTTTGAGCACTTCCTTTTTGAGCAGCGCCACATCGGCCATCAGCAATTGGTAACTGGTCGGAGTCAGGACAATGTCGTCATTTGCCACCACGACAGAGTCAAAGCCGTCAACAAACACTTTATCAATCACTTCGTTGTAGCACTCGCCAAACGTGCTGGGCTGGCCGCAAATCATGTGATCGGCATCATGTGGCGTGATGACTGACTCAGGGCCGCGCAAATAGATGGGCACTTCGCTTGCATATTCGCGAACACTTGTCATCATCATACGCAAGCACTTGCCACTGACAGTGGCAACAGCAATAGGGCAAATCAATCTTTGGCCTCAACATTTATTGTGATCAATGAACCCATGCCAGCAGAACCCATGTCGTTTGAACCATATTTATCATCAGATTGACTCTTGGCAACCCACGCATCACAGGTCCGACTAGACGCGCACTTGAAGTCAAAGATCTCGCAGTAACCTAAATCCCCAGCCTCAATCATTGCCCAAGGATCGCCCTCGTCCCCAATGCCATTGGCAATGCAGTCAAGCATCGATTGCTCTTGATTAAAAGCTGCACAATTTCCACAACGACAGGTTTTAGCTTCTTCTTCAGTTACATCCCAAGTATCTGCCTTTTTCATCCAAAACTTCTTATTTGGCAGTGCTGGATTTTCTGGGCCATAGGCCGCAGAATCGATGGCCTTACCGCGGTTCTTAAGATTTACTGTAATGTCTTGAGTGGCAATAGGGCACTTGTCCCCATTGCCCTTCATCATCTGCTCGGCTGCGCGTTCATAGTCTCTAGTTGCCATAGTCGTTCACCACTTTACTTTGTTTGCCCAATACGCCGCAGACATCTTGCCCTTGGCAATGTTCTTTGCGTGTCTGGCCTTGAATGCCTCATTCCTTTTGGTCCCATCAGGTGAACCAGAAACACCTTGTTGGCCAAACCTTATGAGTTTGACCTCATCACCAGATTTTGCCAACACAGCATGACTTTTGGTCTTGTGGTCTGGTGTGCGTTTGGGAATGTTATACCCAGAAAATGTCTCAGATCCGCGCTTGATCATTTCTTCTTGGCAGTTTTTGCTGCTTGCTTAAATGCCTTAGCAGTGGGAGCGCCGGGAGTGCCAGGCTTTCTCATCTTTTCTTTGGACCCGGCAGCAATACGCTCACGCTTGGCCGCGATGTTGGCATACAAACCCGGTTTCATTTCATGCCCTTTTTAGGTTTGATCTTGGCTTCGGACAAAGCAATCGCAATGGCTTGCTTGGGATTTTTCACCATAGGACCAGACTTTGATCCACTATGCAGCTTGCCAGCCTTATATTCACCCATCACCTTGCCAACTTTCTTTTGTGCTTTGGTCATTTTCATGTTTACCCTTTCAAAAGTATTCCAATTATGCAACCCTTGGCAGATTCCTGCGCAAAGGCTGCGACCACTTACCCGAACCAGCAGACCCATACATCCCGACAACAGCGTCAGACGCGAAGGTCAAGCAAAAAGCATCAGCCCGATCAGGTGACGGCAGGCCGCGCTTTTTGATCTCGTCCTTACCCTCAATCTGGATCTTCCCGCTGGACGTGAACGAATATCTCACAGTCGCCAACTCAGCAATCAACGCCTCATCCTTGGGCATCCGACAGTCCCTGGCTTCCAGCCACGCCTTGGCCTTGTGCCAGAGTTCTGCTTTCAGATTCCTGTAAGTATTGCCCATGGCCGGGGACTCAGCCACGTTGATCCCGCGAGCAGGCAAACCCAGTTCCCTGAGCCGATCAACAACCCCAGCGCCCAAACCAATCGAGTCCACAAGAATCTCATGCGGCCTGGCGCTTGGCATCAGGACTTCCCACTCTGCTACCACAGCACCTGTGAGCTGCATCAAGTCCAAATTCTTCCACGTTTTCACAGGTTCAGTAACAGCATTGCCCTGCCTTTTGCACAGGGCAGACTTATCAGACCCGAACCTGGCAACGTCCAAACCCCAGACCATCCTGGCGTGCTGGCTTGCCTCCACATCTCTTTGGCTTGCCATCTCCAGCAACTCCATGGGGATCACCGTGTCATCGTCACTGCGCGGGAATTCACCCAAAACGCGAATGCGGTAAGCGTTTGACTCCTCACCGTAACGCGCCTTCATCTCCTCAATGTACGCCTCACTCACTTGAGGTGAGTCAGCGCACGCTACCTTCATGTTCACCCAGTCATCAGCCAAACGGTTGTGGGTGTCGTAAAAAAATCCACTGGACCTCACCGGGTTTCCCAGCAATAAGGTCACGGCATTGTGTCCAGACATCGAGCCACCAGCGGCCTCAAAGACCTGCTCAGGTATACCCGATGCTTCATCAGCCACCAGCATCACGTTGTCGCTGTGCACGCCCTGGAGGGCCTCGGGTTGCTCGGCCCTTGATGTCCTGGCAGAGATAAAGGCTTCGGTCTCCGCACCTTTGACCTCGATACGGTCCTGTTTGACCTCGAGCTGGTCCTGCAAGAGCTGCGGCATGGACTTGATCCAACGCTTTAGTTCCGCAAAGAGCGCGTCATACAACTGGCTGCTGGTGGGGGCCGTGACCACAATCTTTACCGGGAACCGCAGATGCAAATACCAAAGCATCGCCCATGCGCCAGCGGTAGATTTGCCAACGCCGTGGCCAGACCTAACAGAGATGCGTCGATTGCCCTTGGCAATGTGCGTCAGGAATTGAGCTTGCCAAGGGTCAGGCGTGACCCCGAGTACCTCTTGCACGAACCTGACAGGGTTGTTTCGGTAGAGTTTGACAAACTCGACAAAAGGGTTCTGGGTGGGGTCGAGCGTTGTCTCAATTTTTTTTATTTTTTTTGGGACGCTGGGCGCGATGGGGGCTGGGGTAGGGGGGTGGGTCATGGTCGGTATTTGTTAAGGTGCTGCCTCAGCCTGCCCCCGCCGCGAGCGCGAAGGGGGGGGTCGGCGCGGCCCGGCGCAGGCCAGGACCAGCGCCAGCGCGGCCAGCGGCCTGTGTGCAACTTGCACGCGCCTGTGGATTGCTGGTGAGTGACTGCTCTCGCACATATTCGCATGGCCTCTTGGTTTCTCTAATCGTTGTCAAATAACTGAACGTGACGATGTGCATTATGTTAAGTTACCCAATGCCTACGATGCCACTTATCCACATAAAACGCAGTTATTCACAGACAAGCAAGCTCGATCTGTGAATAACTTTGTGTTCATTGGTCCTGACCTGTGGATAACTCGGCCTCGATGACCTCGGCATGGCGCAGCGCATCCATGCGCATTGAGCCGATGTTGATGTTCAACTGGTTGGCCTTTTGTAGGCCATAAGTCTTCTGATCCCATCGCTCGGCCAGCCACTGGCGCGTTCGGATGCGCACTGTCGGCTTGGTCGGATTCGCATCGTCCATGCCGTCTGCGATGGTCAGAGTCTCACAAGCCATCAAATCTGCCGCACGGGCACGCGCGCGCGTAATCATAGCACCCATGTCATTTTCATCAATCCAATCATCAAGGGCGCGCTTGCTAATGCCCAAGTTGACGCAGATGTGCGCAATGCTTTGCCCTGACTCAACCATGCTCAAAATCATTTCTTCTGGCATCGAGTTCAAAAAAGCCACATCCTTCTTGCGCTTTGGGTTCCCAGGCATCTTTAAACCCCCTTTTTAGCGCCTTTTAATCGCTCAAGTACCCAACCCCAGCATTTCGCACAAAGTGCCTTAAATCGCTCGATTTTGTCCATGCTTGAATTTCTCCGCTGTTTTACTGTCAAACATTTTAGGTGACTTATCGGGTTCCGACAAATCCAGATCATTGACAAAGTCATCAAACCCTGTCGCACCGCCCAGTTTCTCTACCTTGACCACTACAGGATCAAATTTCGCGTACCTGATTTTTGCCTCGACCACTGCCTGGTTGATCTCGGCCTGGATCAGCAGCTCGATTTCGTCCATGGTCCAAACATGCTGCCCATCGACCTCTGGCCTGTTCTCACGATACCAGACCGCATCATCCTTTGTCGCCACGACCACCATCAGCGTCCCATCTTTCGCAACATGCTCAACAACACCGACCTCTGGCCGCTGTGACACACCACTGCTCAAAGCCCAAGCCTCAAGCGCCTGGTAAGCCCTGACCATGCCAGCAGCCGACTTCTCCAACCTGTCTTTGTCTTTGTCCTGACAAGCCTGCCAGACCCTTTGCTCCTGCTCCCGAAACTTCTCCATGAAGTTAGCATCTGCCAACTTCTGCAACCGATCAGTTCCCCAACGCTTGTCAACGTCTTTTTTCACAATTTCCAATTTTGACAACCAAGCTTCAACCGCCAACTCAAACTCTGTCGCAGGAAACTGCACCTTAATCCCACGATCTGGCAACCATTTTTTACCCTGACTGATTTTCAATTGTTTCACGATACTTTTCCCCTTTTTATTTGCTTACATTAAACTGACTGTCGAACATAGTCGATCGATCGAAAATGGGTGTCTTATAGACACCCATTTCGACATTCGACATTCGACCGATTTGACTACCCCTTCCATTTTCGACCATTTTCGACCATTTTCGATCGACAGAATTGATTACCTTATCAAAACTTCTCATTTCCACCACCATTGACCGAAAGTGCCTTAAATTTAAGCAATTCTTTACCGTGAAACCATGCCATTTTGTCGGTGAAACCGCCCAAATCTCGTTTCTGCAAACGCCGTTTCCCGCTATAAATAAGGTCGGTCAACTGCTTTGGGGTTGCCTCAATTCCATCCATCGCGGCCAGGATTGCGACCTGGCTTTTCCAGTTTTCATTGCTTGTGGCGACCACCATGGACCCGCCAACCATCAAATCTTGAGGTGCTTTGACCATGGCCTGGTACAGCGCTTGGTCCAAATATTTCTGCAAAAGACCCTTCCCTTCACGGTCAGGAGGCTGCTTTTTCTGCTCCCCCTGGACCTCGTTTTCTGCCGTTTCCCTGGCCTCAATCACCAGACTGCTGCCGTTTTCCAGGCCCAGATCTGACCTGTCAATGTCCACACTGACGGCCTCAAACCCATACCGCTGGCCGTCCTGACCATCCTTTTGTTTTGACATCAAGATCAAGCCCTTCATGGTCTCAGGAAACCGCATGATCTCCATTTGCGTGTCAACTGCACCCAAGAGACTGGAGTGCCCACGCAGCCCTTTTGTGGTGTCTTTACCTGCGTGGTGCAGCACCATCAGGCTGCATCTGTAGCGGTTCTGGATCTTCCCAGTGGCCTGGATGAATGCCCCCATGTCATCGCTTGAGTTTTCATTTCCACCGCCAAACGCCCGGGCCAGCGTATCGATCACGATCATTCTGAGATCTTTGCCCAAAGTCTGAACCAGCTCATCAATTGCCACGATCAGGGCCGTGAAGTCATCCACACTGGATCTCAGGTTGATCTGAGACCTCACGACATAGACTTCTGCCCCATCTGGCGTGTTGTGGTGCTGCTTGATCGCGGCGATCCTGGCCCCGATACCACCGTGGCCTTCGCCTGCGATGTACAAGACTGGCCCAGTGCCATTGATCTCTTTGCCAAGCCACGGCCTGCCAGTGGCAATGCACTCGGCAATGTCCATGGCAATAAATGACTTGTATGACGCTGGCGGGCCATACAGGGCCACGAATGACCTCTCAGGAATCACGTCTTGGACCAACCAATTGACAGGTTCATCCTTGACTGACTGCCATGATTCAATCTTGAAAGGTTTGTAAGGTTCTGCCTCGACCTTACCATTTTGATTAGCTTTGCGTTCTGCACCGGGTTCTGCAAGTTCTGCACTTTCGTTCTGCAAATCGACTTTGCGCGTGTCAAGTAACAATCTTGCCGGGATTGTTACATCGTCCACTGACGTGATGGGCTTGCACACTTTGGCAAGCTCTGCAAGCTCCTGCCTGGTTCCACCATAAACATGAACCCACTCCCAGGCATCATCTGTCGCCTCTTCCACTGGTAGATCCAACACCCTCAATGACTTCACGACAGGGATCAATGCCTCTGCTACCAGCTTTGCGTACTTCCACCCCGCCAGATCGTTGTCAGGCAGCATGACAACAGTGGCCCCGGCAAAGTACTGGGTTATCTCTTCGGGCCAACTCCCTGACCCATTGTGTGCGCTGGTGGCAATCGCTCCGATCTCTACCAGGGCATCGGCTGCCTTTTCCCCTTCGACCAAGTAAATGGCCCGGCCAGCAGACTTTGCGTTCAAGAGTTCGGGGAACCTGTAGGGGACCAGGCGCGTCTCTTTCAGCCCTGGGAATTTGACAAACGCCCCATCAGGCTGCTTGACACATCTCATCTGCCTGTAGTCTTTGCCCTTCGCGGTGTGGGTCTTAAATCTTTGCTTAACGAACAGAGGTTCGCCGTCCTCGTCCACATAGACCCACTCATGCTCGAGGACTGATTGATTCACTGGCAGTGGCTTGATGTTTGCCAATGGATCCTGTTTCTCAATCTCTGGTAGCAACCCAGAATTTCTGATGAAGTGAAACAGCTCATGCTGGTCGCATCCAGAGTGGCATTTAAAGAGCGGTTTGCCGTCTTCGCCGTCACTAATTGAGAGACTCGGGTTCTTGTCTCCATTGCCCTGTCCATGTGTTGGCAGGGGACAACTTGCCAACCATCCTTTGCCCACTCTCTTCGCGTTGCCAAGCGCCTTTGCTATTTGTTCGGCTTGCATTGCATCTGCTCCACTTCTTGTATTCTTTTTCCAATCCATGCCATCACTGGCACGGCCATTGAATTGCCCAAAGCCTTGTACCTTGGGCCGTCTGGTGTGGTCTTGCCTTTGGGTTGGATGTCTGTGTAGTTGTCGGGGAAACCTTGCAGTCGCTCGCACTCAACTGGGGTGAGTCGGCGCACGGCCATTTGTTGCATCACGGTCGGGCCTGTACCACTAGCATCACTTCCATGTGTTGACATAGTGGCTGCCACTTCGCCAGTGATTGCCCCGTTGTAGAGGTCAGTACCGACGGGTATGTATGTCTCATGCTCAGTGGCAGAATTCCCTGGCCGATCAAAGCCAGCGCCACTTGCCCTTAAGGTACACATGACATCTGGCACTGCCACCGCCATCGGGTTCTTGGCTTGCAGGGTCTGCGTCATCTCCACATCTGTCTGCGGTTCAGACATCTGGCCGCTAAATGAGATGGGTTGGGACATCATTGGTAAATAATGATTCGCATCAACTTCTGGCGCTCCCATTGCGGGGACACCTTTTGCTGTCAATGTGCCTACAACTGATGGTACTAATCGACCTGTGTAAGCATCTTGTCCACTATACGCACCTGGATGCGCATCGGCACAAAGTGTTCCTACGGTTTGTTGGATACCACTTGCATCAATGCCTGCTCTAATGCTGGCGGTAACACTTTCCCTCTTTTCTCTGCGCGGCGCAGAATCCCCTGACAAGCTGTGGCGCTCAAAAAGAACCGCTGCGGCAGCTCTCCAGTCTCCAAGGTATCCGACAACAAACACACGCTTGCGTCTTTGGGCCACTCCAAAGTATTGAGCGTCAAGAACGCGGTATGCGAACCCATACCCGAGTTCCCCCAATGCCCCGAGGAAGGTTCCAAAATCTTTTCCTGCGTTAGATGACAAGACACCGGGGACGTTCTCCCAAACCATCCATCGGGGGCGATATTGGTCAGCAATGGCAAGGAATGTGAGCATGAGGTTGCCACGTGGGTCATCCAGCCCTTTTCTAAGTCCTGCAACGCTGAATGATTGGCAGGGTGTTCCTCCAACAAGAAGGTCAATTGGTCCAATGCTCCACTCCTTATATTTGGTCATGTCGCCCACATTGGGGACATCTGGGTAATGGTGCGCCAGCACCTGTGATGGGAATTTTTCGATCTCTGAATAAGCCGCCGCCGTCCATCCGAGTGGATGCCAGGCAACTGTCGCGGCCTCTATTCCAGAGCACACTGACAAATATCTCAATTCTTCTTCTCCAGTTTTTTAATTCTTTGCTCCAATTCGTACACCCGCCGCGCCAGCATGAGCACCAACAAGTGCCAGAATTCTTCTTTTGATTCCATGAGGGAAAAAAAAGCCGGGGACAGCGCCCCGGCCTTTGTCTCTTTACGTCTTAGAACAGATCCTCATCATTGAGCACCGCGGCCATGGCTGACTTTGCTGGCGCTTTAACTGGCGCTTGCATTGGAACTGCAATTTTTGGCGCAGGGAAGGGATCAAACTCTTCTGGCGCGTCAGCATCTGCATCCATGCCTGCTGGCCGGGCAATCCAACCTGTGAGGTTGAAGTTCGGGATTCGGGTTGTGCCCTTGCCGATCTTCTCCATGCGCGAGCCTGTGTACTCAACCACTGGCAACTTGCCAGCGTTGGCCGCGTGCTGCTCTGAGCATTGCTTGTACAGCTGCTCCAGGCCCATGTTGGGGCCGACACCGTTTGAGGACCACTCGACAGTGCCCAGTGCCTTGGAATAAAACTTCACGCTGAAACCGCGCTTGTGGTTTGCAGTGGGTTGCGGACCCTTCTTGCCCAGGGCAACATCGGGTTGCCAGTCCCTGACACCAACACCCAGCTCAAGCCAGCCAGTCTGGACATTGTCAATGTCAAAGACGACCTTACCCAGTTGGATCTCGCCGTCTTGATTGGTCCAAGCATTTGCTTGGGGGGAAAAACGAATGTAGTTGCCGGAGCCACCACCAGAGGACAGATTTAGCATTTCGCGTTCTCGCTTTCTTGAGTTGTGTGACATGTGTCACGGTTGGGGGAATGGGATTATTGGGCAATCTCTACGGCACGGCCTAGAGTCAAACCCGATGATTCTTTTGTGGTGATCGCATCCAGCATGGACTTCTTGTCCTTGCCCAAGAGCTTTTCTGCCACCGCTGGCGTGACCATCTCTGTCACAACCAATTTGGATTTATCGATTCCAGCGTCAGTGAGCGCTTGCAAGGCGGCCTCTTCATCGGTCCATTTGCGTGTGGCACGCTTAGGGACCATCTGCCAGCCATGAATTGACTCACCGTTCCTGATTCGTTGCACAGCGTGCTCGCGCACCGCATCAATGAATTTCTCAACCACTGGCGCACGCTCCAAGAGGTCAGCAATCTGCTCGACTGAGAGCGAGAGCATGACGGCCTGGATCTGCTCCTTGTCCATGGTTCTCAGGTCTGGCTTGGCCGCGAGCACCTCAAACCCTTTGCGCTGGGCAGGGCATACAACCTTGGCCGGGCAGTACTGACAGGCTGATTCACTGGGTGTGGGTTGCGAGTCCGCGCTGATGCTGGCCTGGATCGCTGGGCGCAAGGTGTTCTGATACCAGTTCCAGAGTTCCTCATACGTCATCAAGTGGCTGCGCACATCGCCATGATGGGGCTGGACAATGCGCAGCTCGATCTGTTGGGGAGGTGGGATACCGTTCTTTGTGGCTGCTCTGATGGCCCCCAGAGCGTAGATCTTGAGTTGGTCAGAGTCAGCGTCAACCCAGCCTTTGCCGGTCTTGAGATCTGACACGATCAACTTGCCAGACCCCAGGCCCACAACGTCAGCAGTCCCACCCAGCTTGACCTGGTCAGTGTCCACAATCGTGACGTACTGCTCGACTCTCACGTGCCCCAGCTCGTCATGGACCCGCTTGATCTCATCGAGGTGCAGCTGGGCATATTCGGCATTTGCCTGCGTAATAGTGATGCCTTCCACCGCCTTGTTGACATAGTCTGCCGGGTTGGAGCCAGCCTTAAAGCACAACTCAGCCAGGGCATGGATGGCCGTCCCGATCTGCGCTGCCTCGCCAGAGGGTTGCTCTGGGATGTTGGCAGACAACTTAACGCTGGCCGGGCAGGCGATCCAACGTGACGCTGCTGACGGTCTGAGTATTATTTTTTGTTCCATGATTCGCGCTCCGCGTCTTGTTCGTTGATGATCGTTGTGTAAATGAGTGCCCTGACCTCGTTGGAGACAGCGTGCCCCAGATCCTCGGGGTTAAGCAATCTGGCCATGAGCAGCGTCTTGTCCTGGTTGGCGCGCCGGGCCTTCTCGAGTTCCTGAGTGAGCCAGACAATCTGGTCACGCATTGCTTTGCGTTCAACGTCATCCATGCTTACGCCCCCAATGTGCAATCAGTGCAGCGTCAGCCCGGCCATCATCCTTGACGCGCTTGAAGAAGTACTCGTAATTCGGGAAAAGCTCCATTGCCCTGGCCCGGCTGGCATCTTTGCCGGGGCCGCGGCCAACACCCTTGACCCAAGTGGCAGGGGCCACAAAGGTGACTGGCATCTTGAGCGCGGCCAAGATGCCCTCAATCATCCCGAACGAGCGGCCAAAGCTAAAGACACTCGTTACGCCTTGCCCTGCCATGGCAGAGACGCGCTCAACGTAAACATGGCAATCTTTGCCAGAGAAAGTGTAAAGCAACTCGGCCAGCTCGTTCGCTGACACCTGGCGCTTGGCCTTACCGTTGCGATCCACCGTCATGATAGGCATGTCAAAGACTTTGAGTGAGTCATCAGAAATGATGGCCACAGCACCAGACAAACCTGGATCGATTCCGATGTGCCTCATTGTTGGGCCTCGTCCAGCGCCTTGTTGAGCACTTGAAGTCTAGCCGCTACCATGGCATCAACCACCTGATTAAGGCGCACTACAGAGGCATAAAGAGGCTTGGTGCGGCCACTGAGCCAGCGGCTGGCTTGACTCTGATCGATCTCTGCGACACGGCAGACATCGGCCATTGAGTAGCCTGCGGCGGCGGCCTTTGACATCACGTCTTTGATTGGATTGTCAGTTGTTTTCATGGCTTGGATGTTAACCCCAATTTGACATTTTGTGCAAGCCAATGAAAAAATGAGGGCTGAACAGAAATGCCCAGCCCTCAAATGGCAACCGCAACGAATGGAATCATTCGCCGCAATTGGCGGGAAGATGAACCCGCCGATGGTGATTGTACAAAAGCAAATAGTTGACTAAATTAATGGGTATTTGATGAATTCATCAATAATTGTATGATTTGCGTGTCAACCAAAGGAGAAAAAATGTTTGATGAGATTGATGAGCAACAGGAAAAATGGTTCAAAATTTTATCCAGATCCTTGCACCCTGATGATGCACCACCTGATAATGAAAATCATGAAGAGGAGGACGATCTAAATGACGATCATTGACTTCTGCCGTGTTCCTCGCACCATGCGTGAATGCATTGATGAAGGATTTACAACGCACCAGGTCTACAACGCCGTGCGCAAGAACCAGATCTCCAACGTTAACCGCAAAGACGCTTGGGGACGCACCAAACGCGGCCCAGGACTGTTTGTTGTTGCCGATGAGTCCATGCGCCTGGATCAACTCATCGTATCAACCAAAGATCTTGCAACTGCCCTTACGGCTTGGAGATGAATGTGCCCAGACCCAAAAGTGAAATGACATCAGTGACCAAAACAGTTAGCGCCAGGTTGATTCCAGTGCATTATGTCGAATGGAAAAAACTTGGTGGTGTGGCTTGGTTGCGTAAGCAATTAAAAGAATCATTCCAAAAAACAAAGAAAGACCATCATGTCAAATGAAACAACTCGGAAATACGCGCGCACTTTTACAGAGGCATTCCCCAAAAGCTTGGAGAATGGCGCATCAATTGAAATTTATGTCTACCGATGCAGCACCGCTGAGAAGATTATTCGTATCATCAGCCTGATTGCATTAGTTGTTGTTTCTCTTGATTGTTTAGTATGGAGGGTTTAAAAATGAACAAAAAAATGCAATTGGAAATTGACAAAGAAATCGAAAAAATGTGTCCTTCAAGTGAGACAGTATGCATCATGATGTCACGTCATGAATTTAAACAAACTATTCGTAAATGTATTACCAATGGTGTTTTGATTGGCTATAGCAATGCCGTAAAATTTACTTGTGAAAAATTAAAGAGTGAATACAAAGATTTGGAGAATGAGAACTTAATCTTGCGTGAAAAAGTCAAAGACTTAGAAATGGAAATTTGCTATAAAACTTAGTCAAAGTTTTGTCATTTTTGAAATTTACCATGATCTAGCTGCAATCCGCAGTACAAGGAGTGATCATGTATAAAATTGAAATTGTTGTTGGTTGGAATTCTGAAGAAAAAATCACCATCGAAACCATGGACTTCGACAAGATTGAGGTTCTGAAAGAATTTATTGACTTTCAAGAAAAAGAAGGTTGGGGTGGTGCTTGGGAAGCCATTGAGTTTGATGACGAAGAAGAAGACGAAGAAGACGAAGAAGAAGACGAATCTGCTATTTAGTGAGAGGTATCACACGGCCTCGGAATTCAATCGAATCTGGGCCGTGTGGCATCACCAATTCGGGCAAAATCAATTTGCCATTGTGAAAAGATAAAACGGCAAACCCAGATCGCCAATTCAATGGGCTATTTTCTGTGTAGTCTCGAAATTGTGGGCCGTATGGTTCGGCCAATGTCCCGGTATCAATTCCATATCTGACACCTCTGTAATCACTCAACGGTGTGACTTTTAAGCTGTGCAAATGCCCTGTTACGATGGTTGTGCCAGCCCATAGCGTGTTATTGTGCGTTGCATGAATGCCGCCCTTGAAGCGATGCTTCACGCACGTTGTCTCATTGATCCAAACTGACCAGCACGGTTGCCATGCAGGAAAATGGTCTTTTAAACTGAATCCCTTTACGTGCTCATATTGCGGCGCGTTTGCCGCCAGAAATGTCTCAAACCGCGCATCATGATTGCCCAAAGGCCAAATCAAACTAACATTTGACCTGGCTTGTTTAGCGGTTTCTTCAATCTCGCCCATGGCCAATTCGCAGGCTTTAAGTTCATCAATCACTGTTGGGGCGCTGCTCCACCCGATTCTGGCGTGGCGAGAAATGCCAGCGCCATCAAAAATGTCTCCATTTGCAATCACGGCCTTGGGCTGCAATTCTTTAATGGCCCACAAAAGTCCCTTATACGCAGTTGTGTGTACACCAGGCCAAAAATGTGCGTCTGAAAAAACGATTACCACTCCATTCAAAATACCCAAATCGTTCTGATGCGGATGCGTGAGCGAAATTTGCAAATGTTCATACTGCTTTTTTTTGTGATCAGTCGGAGCCTCAATTTTTTCTTTGCGTTTGTGTTCAATGTTTCTGCGCCGCTTGTAAAGCGCAGACACATCCAGACCGAGGGCATTGCTTGCAGCTTGCATTGATTTTGAGTTGGCGATAGCGCGTATGACTTCATCATCAGAAACCCTTGAAGTTTTCATGACAATGCCTTTCTCCAGTAAAGTGTATGTTTACAGCCCCAGGGGTCAGTGGGATCAAACATTTTGAAACCACAGCTAATCAAACTGTTTGCTGATGCTGGATTGAATCTGGTGTCGGTCACAAGCCATTTCCACCCAAAAGTTTTTGCTTGTCTGATTCGGACGCGAATAAACTTCTTCTGTAGTCCGCGTCCACGATAACCAGGCACAACACCAGCGCGACACAGGTAGCCACAATCAGACCACCGCACAGACCGCACAAGACCCGCAAAACCAATATCGCAACCATCTTGACAAGCAATCCACCAAGATCCAAAATTTGTGTCATAAATCGAATCATTGGGTAAACAAATTTTTTGAAGATTTAACAATCTTTTTTGCACGCATTGATCCGAAATGTCAACTCGATTGATCATGCTTGGATTAAAATAATTTTTTATTAAATGGATATGACAAAAAACAATTTTTAATAAAAATTTAAAATGAAGTCTATTCAAATTAAACGATTGATCAATGTTATTTCAAATAATGGTCTGACATCATCAGAAATAGCAAAAACAATTTTTTGTTCGCAAAGATCTGCAAGGCTGCTTATTAATTTGTTACGTCAGCAAAAACTTGTCCATGTTCAAGAATGGACCAGATGCAAGGTTAGAAATGTTCCTATTGCGGTTTACAGGTACGGCATTGGCATTGATGCCATCAAGCCCATGCCTGTCAGCGTCAACGACAGAGTGCGCAAGTGGAGGCGCAAAGAGTCACTCGATGACAAAGCCTTCCGGCAGGCGCGTGAGCGAGGCCGTAAGGTGAAGATTAGGCGAGATCCACTGGTGGCGGCGTTCTTTGGATCAGTCAAGTAATCCGCTTGGCTTGCTTCCAAACTGCAACAATTTGCCGCCACCTGCTGGTTGAGCAGATTCGCGTAAGTAATTTATTGCTGACTCTTGTGCTTCTTTGAGAGTCATTGGCTGGAATTCTGAGTTAGAAAACCTCAACGCATCAAACTCTTGTTTTGCTTTGTTGTAGTCACCAAATTCAGAAACGCTGCCAGTATTCGCATCCTCAATGGCATAACCCTTTGCCGTTCTATACATATTGACCGCAGGGTCTGGAGTTGGATCAAGATATGTCCCATTGGGGTCATTGTTTTGCAACCAGTTAATCAAGTCCTCCCGTGGAGCCTTTTTGATTTCTGCCTCACTTGGAGTCCTATTCATATCAAGCAGAGATTTACTTTGTGGCATTTGCTTGATTGATTTCCCAGGCGGCACAACATACATTGGCTGCGGAGTGATCGGACCCAGCAAACCACCTTCACCCATCATGGCCCGGTTGATCTCTCGACCAGCCATGCGGCCAACAGTCTTGCCCAAAGCGATTGGACCTTTAGGGTTGGATGCCGCACCTATTTGCTCAATGCCTGCCGTCTCCATTCGAGGGTTGGAGATTCGAGGAATCGCAGCCAACAGGCTTTCTGTGGTTGGTAGCACTGGAGTCTCATTTACTTTGACGCCACCGCGACCAAATGAAAAGTTGGCGCCTTTGCGCAGCAATCCTTCAAGGTCACCAAGCAAGCCAACAGGCGCGACAGCCAAGCCACGGCCAAATGATTCAGCATTGCTCAAAGAGCCACGCAATGCGTCCATGAGCAAAGTATCTGAATATGGGTTGAGTGTCGCCATCATTTCACCTCAAAGATCATTGACCCAGTAAACCGCCAACCAACCCGGCGCCAGCCGTGACTGGCAATGCTCGGCGCATCAATTCCTCAGTTGCAGCATTGGTGACATCGGCAGGCAACAAACCAGTTTGCAATCTGCTCGCAAGAGCCGTTGCTGGGGCTGACGTATAAGCCTGTGCAGCCAGGTTTGTGGGCATGGATAGCATCACGTTCAAAGGCGTGTATTCCATGGTCCTGGTGGCCGTTCCAGAGTCTCCCACGATGGGTTTAAATGCCTGAGCGAACCGCGCAGCCTCATACATCGGAGTCTGATTCTCACCAAATACAAATCCCCTGGGGTCTTTGCGCGTCAATGCTGATGCCAAATTAGGCGCAGAGACATTGCCACTTGATGGATTTACAACGCCAGGACTTGACCGCAATGTCATCAGGTTGCGATAGTTTGCTCTGGCCGCTTGAAATGCCAATTGATCCGCTGTTGACAATCCAGACGCCAAGGCATCATCCACAATTTCCTTCATCTGGAACAGTGCCTGACCCAATTCACGGTCACCATTTGCCGTTGTCATTTCATTTTTTGCACGCTTGCCAATTTTTGATGACAAGGTGGACAACTGATTGCCTGTGGCCTCGCCCTTCAAAGCTAAATCTTGCAATTGCTTCACAAAGATATTCGACTTGAATGGCTGAGTAGTCAGACCCTCAAATGCGTTATCAAGCAAATCGATACCGTTGAGCACATAAGGCTGATCGATTTTTTGAACCGTTGGGCTTGCGACTTTGTTGTAGACCGCGCTGATTTGTCTCTGAGCTTGCGCCAGAACAGGATTGCTCAATTCACTGGCATTGACTCCAATGGCCTGAGCTGTCGCTTGGTTCAAAATCTTTTGATTGGCTGCCTTGATCTCATTGAAAGGCCCAGACGTAAATGGGCTGGATTCCATTCGAGCCTCCATCTGCTGCAAAGATCTGCTGCCAGTTTCCTGGCCTGGGGTTGTGCGAAACCCCATAATCTTGCCGCGCTCAAGAATGGCCCTTTGAGCTTCAGTCAGGGCTGCTGATGTATCAGCACCAACAACGCCAGGCGTAACTTGACCGCCAGTCACTGTGGCCGTTGGAGTTGCAGTTGCCGTGGCGCTGCTTTGAGCTTGTGCAGTTGCTGGCCCAGGTGCTGGAGATGGAGCCGCCACACCAGGCGTTCTTGAGCCAAACAAAATGCTCATCATCTTGTCGGTCAGGTATCCACCGCCAGCGCCCAAAGCCCCGCCAAATCCAATTTGCTGGGCCTTTTGCGTGAAGTATTCACCAGCACCCATTTCTTGAGGTCTTGTCTCTGTCACCAGGTCAGACAAAGTTGGCGCAGTTGCACCAGTCTGGACCGGCTGCATTGCACCGCTGACGGCACCAGAAACAGCGCCAGCCTTGACGGGTTTGGCGGCCAGGTTCAATGCCTTAACGGCAGCAGTGCTTGGCAAAAGAGTTCCAGCCACATTGCCAACCATACGGCCAACATCAAGTTCATCTGGCCGTAATTGGCCAGCACGATCTTGGCGGTATTGTTTTTCTCCAGCGGTCATGGCTTGCTCAAAAGACTGACGTGCTGGACGAATAAATTGGCCCACGATAGGCAATTGTTCAGCGCCTCTTGCAGCAAATTGCACAGTGCCTTCAGCAACATCACGCAGGCCGCGCACAACGCCACCAACTGGAGATGCTGAGAGCTTATCCATAACGGTCTGTGGTGCTGCCGGGGAAACAGATGCAGGCGTACCAGGCAATGGAGGCAGTTTCTTCAACGCCTCGGCCATCTGCTCCCGCGACATTCCATCTGGGAAAGTAATCGGGCCATACCCAATTACATTGACAGTTTGTGGCATTGTTTACCTCACTTGAATGATTGTGTGGCTGGATCCCATGAGAGTCCAACACTTGGTTGCGTTGCTTGTTGCGCTTTTTGAATTGCCTTGAGTGCAGGACCGCCACGCACTTGCATTGCAAGCTCTGCTGACCTGCGTGCATCAGCTTTTTGCGCAATGGTTTGCGGCTTGTCATTGGTTTGCGGAAAATATTTCTGAATTTCCTTTTCCATTTCATCAACACCAATCACAGCGCCAGACTCTGCACGCAGATTTGCAGTGACCCAGTTTTCTTGAGCCTGACGATATTGCTGACGGCCAGCACTCTCAATGTAATTTGCAAATCCAGTAGTAAGACCAGCAGATGGGATACTGCGCAAAATTGCCTGCGTTCTGCTTGGGCTGCCAAAAACATTTTCCAGCGTAAGTTGATTGCCATTTGAGTCAACAACTGGCTGTTTTGTGACTGGATCAATCAATGGTTGATTGAAGATTTGCTTTGCCTGGTTCATCCGCAAAGAGAATCCGGCAGACTTTGCCTGGTCTTCAGTTGCGGCACCTTTACCAGTCAACTGCTCACCACCAGCACCGGGTATTGGGATGACTGGATAACCAGGCATCTTAGGCACATAAGCAAACCCATCTGCCGTTTCAACACGGTCATACTGACCGCGATCAAACTCGGCTTTGCTAAGTTGCAAGCGATCCAAAGCAATGCCCAGTTGAGCACGATCGAGTCGCAATCTTTCAGCCTCTGCCGGGCTTAATCCAGTCAAGTATTCAGCATTGGCAGGAATTCTATTTTTGTCGACCCAAACGATCTTGTTGTTCAGGTTCATTTGAACCATCTCACGCGGCACGCCAAAGCCTTCAATGGTTTTGACACTGCCGTCTTTGTATCTCTGGATCAATACAGGATTACCTGCGGCATCAGTAACTTCTTTAGGTTCTCCAATGACCTCTGGTGCCGGTGCCTCGGCTGTTGGAATTTCAATTCTTCCACCAGTTTTTGTGCGCTGAAATGTTTTGCCTTCAGCAGTCCGATAAGGTTCACCAATGACCTCTGGAGGCTGCATAAACTTCATGGCCTCTGTGATGCCCTCTTTGGCAGGCAATGCTGCCAACAATTGGCGCATTTCTGGAGTCAAAGTACCGCGACCAGTTGGAGCCATGCTCGGGCCAGGTTGCCCGATCAGTTCAGCGCGTTCAACTGTCGGACCGACAGGCATCCCAGGCATGGAGATGGCCTGCTCTGGCGTAATGGTTTGAGCCTGACCTGGTTGTCCAAGAATGAATTTTTGATAAGCCTCTTGAGCTGCCTGGGCACGTTTGGCCTCATCCAACTTTTGCCGTGTCAGCAATTGCTGAATCGCACCTTCTTGAGCCTTGCCATATGCGCCCGTCCCAGCCTGCAAGCCTGCGCCAAGCGCTTGGCCAAGGGATATGGGGGTTGTTGATGGGCCACCTGCTTGGAGCAGGGCCGCAGCCGTGGACAGCAGCGCTTGGCGCTGCATTGACTCTTGTTGTTGAGGCGTCAGGTACTCACTCAGGGCAGACGTGCCGCCGCCAAAAATGTCGCCCAGCAAGCCAAGATTGAAATCTGCCATGATGTTTTTCCCTTAACCCAAGCCCAGCAAACCGCCCAAGATGGCACCATAACCAGCGTATTCCTTGCCACCCAAGATGCTGCCCAACTGAGCGCCACCAAGAGCACCGCCAAGACCACTTGCCATCTGATTGCGGTAAATCGGCGTGGTTGTCGTGCCGCCAAGGTTTGGCACGTTCTGTCCCAAAGCACTGCCAGTCAGGCCAAGGCGCTCGGATGCCAGGTTGCGTGCAGCGTCAAGCCGCGCCTGAGCCAACTGCTGGCGTTGCTGCTCGGCAGTCATCACGGCTTGAGCACCAGTCATTCCAAGGTTTTGCTGTTGAGCACCTAAAGCGCCTAATTGACCAATGGCATTTTGTCTTAACCCAGCAGCTTGTGCAAATGCAGATTGATTCGCCAAAGCTGCTTGTTGAGCAAGACCAGCATTGAATTGAGCCATTTGATTCATTGCAGCCTGATTTGCTAAATTTGCCTGATTACTTGCTCCAGCTCCAAATTGCATTGCTTGATTGGCGGCAGCTTGATTTGCTAATAATCCTCCTTGACGCAATTGAGCATTAGCTTGTTCAAGTGTTAAATCAACACCTTGATTTGCCATTTGAGCTTGCAAAGCTCTAGCGGCATCAGTCTGACCTAAATTTGCAGCAGTACTAAAACCAGCAGATCGTAATTGAGCCGCAGTATTTGCAGCCTGGCGCATGTAATCTTCATTAGCAATTGACTCAGCAACTGCCTGACGCGATCCACCAAATGCTTTCGCACCGATAGCGCGTGATTGTTGTGCCTGCTGTGATAATTGCCTTTGTCGTTCAATGTCTGCTAACGTACCTTGTACAACTTGATTTTCAAATGGATTTTGATATGCAGACATGTATTGAGCGCCAGTATTAACGCCAATATTTTGTATGTTTGCTCTATTAGCTTGTGCAGCAGCAATTTGTTGAGGTGTATATCCTTGAGCATTTGCTAATGCAGCGTTTCCACCAGTAGCAGCAGCAATTTGTTGAGGTGTGTATCCTGCCTCAGCAAGTGCTAATTCAGCAGCTCGATTAGTAGTTCTTTGGCCAATTCCACCAAGACCAATATCTTTTAACTGCTGTTCTGCCGTAGCATAGCCAGGCGTGAATCCTTCAAACTGACGTGTTCCAAGGCCAGCCGCAGCAGCTCTGGCATCTGCCAATTGCTGTAAATATGCGGCCTTGATGTCAGGATCAATGGCAGTTGACGTTGTTGAGGATGACGGCGTGCTGCTTCCGCCACCAAGTGCCTTCGCGGCCAAAGCAGCGCCACCGATTGCTTGGGCAGGGGTTAAATTGCCCAAGAAATTAGTGACACCACCAATTACGCCGGGAATTCCACTAGCCAATCCAGCACCACCAGTCATGGCATTTAATCCGATACCAGCGTCATATGCTCCTGTTGCCGCGCCAGCGCCAGCTGCACCAGCAGCACCACTACCTAATGCACCCATGATGTATGGTGCGGCCAAATACGCTGCGCCAGCACCCGCAATTAATGGTGCATTTTTAGACAAACTCAAGTCTTTATCTGCCTTTGCAAGTGCATCGCTGACACTGCCTATAGGATTTTGAACAAAACTTGATGCGGCCTGGCCAAGTTGATTTAGTGCGCCCATTTGAACCTCATTGTGGCTTGGTATGTTCGGAATAATCCATCATCAATTTTCTTGATCTCTGATGGGTAAGTTAATTGGACAATCAAATCATTGATCCGAGGGTTATCGTAAAACGTGACGGCATAGTTATACCCTTGATCCTTTAACTCATCGAGGTACTTCTGCACATTCGCCAGCAAATCCTTGGCGCGTTCACCGTTAATGCAGTGGAATTCGATGCCGTTGTTTTCGATCTTCTTTGTGAGGATCAATGTGTCGCCATGACGCACAACAGTGTTGCCAGTCTTCGGCGCGTTCATCAGGTTGTCAAAGTAATCATCAACAGTGACAGCAAACCCGGCATAGTTCTTTGCCAGGTCATCATTTAAAATTTGTCGAATGTCTTTCATATTTTAATTTTAATTCTTATCTCTTGCCTGCGGGCAATACATCAAGTCTATTTAAACCAACTCTCCAATCTTCTAAAACGGCCCCGGTATATCTGACTTTTACTTGACGCGCAGAAAATCGCACATTTGTGGGTTGGCTTGCAGAATATGGCCCATAAGTGGATTCGCTAGACGTTGGGTACATCCTGGCCTTGAAGGACACGACAACCTCGCCCAGAGTCTGCTCATCAGGGATGATCTGGCGCACGTTCATGATGTTTTCGCCATCCTGGATCTGGACAGGGCCAGACTCAGCGTAGGGCGCGACAGAGTCGTAGGCATATCCAACTTCATGCTCGTAAATATACCCATCAGCAGAAACCATCAAGGGGTTCAAATAGACCCCGCGATCTGTTCCAGCCGTGCGAGACATCAAACCAATAGCCCAATGATTTTCGCGATAGTTGTAGGTCACATAAGAATCGTTCTCATTTGATTGGCTTGATGGATAAAACCAAATAATTTCACCATATTTTGAGTTATGCACAGCATAAATTTTGCTGGCCTGGTTGTAATTGATATTTTGGAAAATGTAGTCGCCAACATCAGACACCAGTGGCTTGACGTAACCGTCATAAACCCAGAAACCAGATTTGCTCATCCAGATGGCCGCAGTGTCAATGGCCGCAACGGCCTGGGATGAGATCAAGCCACAACCAGACCCGGCCTTCTCAAATGAGTAAACGTAAGGCAGACCGATGTAGGTGCTGACGTGGACATCAACATCTGTAAACAACAGATTGACACCGCGCACGCGCTTGCCTGCCTTTAATGATCCAACAGTTTGCAGCTCAAAGTCCCCTGCCTGATTCGTTGCCGCCGGAGTCCAAACTGTATTGTTTTCCTGGTCACACCACTGCACCTTGCGAGGATTACCACCAGCACCCAAAGCAAAGACAAAACGCTCTGCGGTGGTCATCACGGCATTGCAGCTCGTTGGCGCGTTCGTGATGGCAGCGGCCAGGGTCGGCGTTGAAAAGCCCAACTGCCACTCGTAGAGCTTGCCATCAGCGTCTGAGCAGCCAACCAGATACTCGCCCCAGGTGTCTAAGCTCCAAGTGGTTGCTGGTGTGATGCTGCCTGTGTCTGGGCGCTGGACACCGTAGGCAAAATTGCCATAAGTGGAATAACCGTAACCTGTTTTCGTGGCCGCATTAGCAATGCCAGCAGTGAACCCTGATGGCGTGATGTCCTTCAAAGTCCCTGCCTCATTCATGGCATACAGCTTTGAATGAGTCCCGGCGGCGATCCAGCGGTCCCCTGAGTTGTCGCGCCAGGTGATCAGGCCACGGCATGACCCTGTCAGTTGGCTGCTCGATCTTTTGCGCCATCCACCAATAGGGCGCAGCGTACCCTCAAACCAGCGGACAAGGTTTGAGTCGAACCATCGCCCAGAGGATTGATACTCTGTCCCATTGCGGTATACGCCGGGTGGAATTCTGAGTGATACAAGTGCCATGATGGGATTATGCGGAAAGATTTGAGACAAAACTCATGGTCACAATAAGTGACGCAGTGGACGGTCTTGTCGGGGATGTCTGGGCAGGATAAAACTGGAGCGAAACGGCGGTGTTGGTTGCAGACCACCAAATTTCAATGTAGTCGTTTTCTGCCAGCTCAAGAAAATAATTCCACCCTGCGATGATGTGGCCGTCCACACCGCCGTGACTGTTGGGGATGGAGATAAGCCCTGTAGAACCAGTTACATCTGTGCCATTTTTACGCAACCAGACACTCACGTCATGCAGTTGGGTGTCGGTGTTTTGGAATTGACCAGACCACTGGAGGTTATAAATCCCTGCCTGAGACACAGTCAGCCGCGATGCGTACCCACCACTGGTGACAACTTTGACACCATTGCTAAAGTCAGTGGTGTTAAATGTCATGACGGTGGCAGTGTTGGCCGTTATTGCCTGATCTGTCGTGTCCTGGAAAGCCCCATAAGGCACGTTCAAGTACTTCCCACCTCGCGGCCCGAGGACCGTGCCCAGAATATTGGTGAGCTTGCGAAAGTAGACCAGCAGACCGCGATGAGTTTGCGATGTCAGGCGCTCGTCATAGACCTGGCCGGGAGATGGCAGGTCTGGTGGCGCTGGTGTTTCGAGCTGCTGGTACAGGTTTGTCATGTCAAGACGGCCATGGCCTCATTGGTGTGCTTGATTCGGTCTTCGAGTCCAATTGTCCCACCGTTGATCTTCTTTGTGAGTGCCGCCCAGTCTCCTGCCTCAGCCAATCGGTTGCAGTCATGGGTTGACCAAAACCAACCTGCCGTTAAGGCAGCATACTTGGGCGTTGCGACCAGCTCTGGCTGCATGACAAAGTCAATGCCCAGGGCTTGGCCTGCGTGAAAATAATTGCTGTACCCGGTCAATTGGATGCAACCTCTTCCGAAAAAACGAAAACCATCACCTGATGCCTCATCACGGTTTCCCATTCGGTTGGCATAGACCATATTGGCGATCTTCTTTGGGTTTCCAGCGTACTGATTTGCAATGTCAAGAGTAGGAAAACGCTTAGGCCACAACTTCATCAGCGTGGCAGCGCGGTAGTTCAGATTCTCTTGCAGCACCTTGAAGTTTCCGCATTCATGGCCGCACTGCCCGATGAATGCTGCCTGCTGGCGCTTGGTCAAGATATTGAAACGCTGAAACGTCTCATTGAGTGCATCAACCCACTCAGGGCCAATGTGCAGCTTTTTGAGTTGATCACTGTTTACCATTTATGGACTCTCTTACTTTGTTGTAGGTGTCGATGCAGGCATTGAGCTGGACGGTGTTTCTGTCTCCCTCGATGGCGATTGCGACAATACTTTTAATAGCCTCTCTGTAAGGGTCGGGTCTTTCTTCTCCGCGATCTCTGCTGGGAGGGCTGGGATCTGGGGTGGCTGGTACGCAACTTGGGGAGGGCGGGACCGGGAGGCGCAACCGACCAGCATCAACAAGAGCGTTAATGTCAGACTGCTTTTTATTGATCTCATTCTTTGCCTTTCGCAGGGTTTCGGTTTGATTATTCAGTGATGCAGCCAGCTCTTGCTCTTTGGCGCGTGACTCTTCATTAAGCTTGGCAATGTGGGCCTGCATCTCAGCGTCACGGTCTTCATACCCAACATGATGGCCGTAAACGTAAGCGCCAGCAATTGACACCATGGCCGCGATGATCAGGTATGGATTCACTGCCCGGCCTCACGTCTGGCTGCCGCGATCTCCTCGCGGACATGATCGGGTTCCAGGTGCTCGGGTGGCGTGATCGGTGGAGGTGGAGGTGTCCAAGTCTCATCAAGTGGCGGGTTAATCCACACTGGCAAAGCACCGCTGGAAGGCGCAGAAACAGGCATAGAAGGCGCTGGTGCGGCCGGGGCAGGGGTAGGTGTTGGTGCAGGGTTTATTGCGTTGCTGACGGCCCCCACGGCACGCTTGCCCACAATTCCACCAATGCCGCCAACAATGAGCAGCACGATGTCGTTGAGCATCTTGGTGTAAGCAGCATCAATGGGAGCCATTGACTTGATCGGTTGCACCACAAAAGTCACCGAATAGAGCAGGGCAAACACGATCCCAAATAGGATGACTGTGATCATCACGACCACAAAACCCCAAATTCTGACTTCGATTTCTTCGGGTGTCATTTTATTTTTTAGCATCTTCGACCTTTTTTTCTTCAATTTTGTTGGTTAAGACTGGCGCAACCAGGTACTCTGGACATGTCTGCGTGAACAAGCACCGGGGCTTTTGGCACTCTGGCAGATCGAATTTATCAGGGTTTTGACAGGTGTAGCGATAACGGTCCTCGCACCCAGCAAGGACCATCACGGCCAGACAAAGCATCAGTCTCATTCATTCGTCCTTTCTGTTAGCTTGATCCATCCTCTTGCGATCTTCCTCGAGCTGTTTGCGCAGCCTCTCCATTCGCTCAATCTGGGCCTTGCTCTCTTTTTGCGTTGCCAACGTGTCAAAGTACATGATGCCCACAATTGGTAGCATCAGGCAAAAGACAATGACCATAGCGACGAGTGCAATCAGAAACCCCATCTTGTCTTTCGATCCAGCACTAGGAGAGTCCAAAACAGGCCGAGGTACACGATTATCAGTAAGGTTGCGCCCAGGTAAATGGCTTTGTCCTGTAGATCGTTTATTATTTTTCTTCGTTGCCATTTTGCTTGTGTTTCTCGCCGATCTCTTGCCTCCCTAGCTTGCTCTTGCTCGACTGCAATCTGCTCACGCATCTCATTGAACCTAGTCCAAAGATCTCCCAGCTCTGGTGGTGACTGATAAATCATCTGCTCGCGCAAATCAGTCTCCATCTGCCTTAACTGGGTGAGCACAAGGGTGCGCTGTAAGGCACGCTCTGCCAAAGAGTCTGCACCTTCATAGACTTCCTCTTTTGACTTGCGCTCTTCCTCAAGGTAGTAGTCCTGGATCTGTTGCTGATGCCGCATGAATTCGCCAAGGCGCTTTGCGATGTCTCCCATGACCTGGTTGGGGTCATAGGCCGCGACTTCTTGGACTCGCTTTTGTTCGGCAGCGATTTGCTTTTTTTGCTCTTTGGTTGGATTCGGGCCAAACATCCCAGCCAGCTCGTTGACGATCTTCTTAACGTCACCAGCAGTGTTCTTGACATCCTTATATGTGGCAATGCCTTGCTTGATAGCGCCAAAGGCGCTGGATGCAAGCATAAGGATGCTGATTGGGTCCACATCTTACAAACCAAATAATTTTTTTACAACCTCGGCAGCAACACCAGGACCGAGCAATACGGCAGCAATTACTGCATAAAGCAAATATTCAATCTTGGTCATGCGTTTTGAATTTTCATCAAAACGACTTTGAATGCCCTCATACCGTTGGGCACAGATTGCCTCATGAACACTTAGTCGCTTATCAGTCTCATTGGCTAAATGGGTTGCATCCATATCAATCCTCTGGCTTTGCCTCTTTTTCTGACTGCGCCTCTTTTTGGATGGCTTCAATCAACTGAAACACTTCAGCGTATGGACGAGTTCCAAGGTATTGCAAGATGCCATTGACAAGGTTTGTTGAGAGTAATATTTTTTCCATCACACACTCGCATCTTGTAGTGGTTTCAGGTCTTCATTCGTCCAGAAAGTCTTTGCCAACATGATTTTCAAGTGGTCTTTGTTCCTTTTCAGGCAATCTGCCCACTCATCATCTGTCATGTCTTCTGGCTTTCCTGCATTTATGAGATGCACGGAATCAAGTGCGGCAGAGTAGTGCTTGGCGATTTGTTCTTGTTCTGTCAGTTCAATCATGATTTACTCCTTAAGGATGGGTTGATTTGTATGCGTCAAACTCTGCTTTGAGTTCTTGAATGGCCTTAACCAAAACTGGCACTAACGATTCACCTTGATATTTAAGGTGGTTTTCATCTTCATTATCAATAACTACTGATGAATTTCCTTCTAATGCAAGAATATCTTGTGCTAAAAACCCATAACGCATTTTTCCTATAGGTGTTTCATCTTCACGACTTGTCTTGAATTGATATTGTTTAGGTTGTAATTTACTTACAAAAGCCAAACCTTTATCTAAATTAGAAATATTTGTTTTATCTCTAGCATCAGAAGTTACAGTCCAAGCTACTTTAATATATGCGTTAGTAACATTATTGTCTCCAATAACCACTCTGTTACTTTGAGTTGTTCCGTTAAATACTGCATCTGTTCCAGCAGAAGTTCCAATAAATGTATTAAAAGTTCCTGTTGTTAGATTACTGCCAGCAGTATTACCAATTAAAGTATTGTATGTTCCTTGAGTAACAGCATACCCAGCTTGATAACCACAATATGTATTTCCTGTGCTTGCTCCCGATTGCGTATACCCCGCCTGATAACCAACAGCAGTGTTGTTAGAGGCTGTGGTGTTGGAGTAGAGGGCTTGATTGCCCAAGGCCACGTTGTATGAGCCAGTAGACGCAGCGTTATAAATTGTTCGATAACCAATCAAAATGTTATCGCTGCCAGTAGTCAAACTTTGACCAGACTGAGAACCCAAAATTGTGTTTCTAGTTCCAGTAGTAACTGCATTTCCAGCCTGATAGCCAGCAATTAAATTATCAGTTCCTGTGGTCAATGCTGTTGCTGGTTGATAACCAAATACAGAATTATTACCGCCAGACAATGAGCCGTTACTCAAAGCACTTGCACCCACCGCAGTGTTGGTAGACACAGCACCTGCGCCTTTGCCAACTGTGAGGCCGCTGATGGTTGCGTCTGCTGTTGTTGCAAAAGTGGTTCCATTGTATGTAACCGCACTGCCTGTGGTAAGCACCTTGGAGCCGTTTAGGTAGGCAACGCCGTTAGCAGTGCCTGCGCTATTACTTATTGATCCAGCCACTGCCAATGTCTTGCCAGCTCCGACATTCAAGCCAACGCTTGTGCCTGTGCCGGCAGCCGCAAATACTGCGTCCAGACTGTCCAAATCAGTATTGATCTTTGTGCCCCAGGTGTCGGTGCTCGCACCAACTTCTGGCTTGGTCAATAAAAGGTTTGTGGTTGTCGTATCTGCCATTTTTTACCCCTATGCGGCAACTTGCCAAGATGTCGAATTATCAGCGATCTGTGTCCAATTTTCATTTGTATCTGATTGAGGTGTCCATGTCTCTGCCGTATCGGAAACTGGCGACCATGTCTCTGGTGTATCTGATTGGGCGGTCCAAGTTTCGCTTGTGTCGGGCACTGCGCCCCACCCAAATCCAACCATCACCCCGACAGATCCAACTACCTCGTTTCCAATTATCGCAACAGAGATGACGTTTGACGCACTGCCAACTGCACCAGTTCCAGAAACACCAGTGATGGCCTGGAATGAGATCACCTCTGCCGACATAGTGCCCACAGCACCAGTGGCAGCATTGCCAGTTGTGGCAGTGGATCTGGTGACTCCGACAGAGTCAACCTCACCAGTTACTACATTGCCACTAATGTCAATTGACCTGACAGGCGTGACAGTGCCAACGGCCAGCGTGGCCGCATTACCAGTGATTGCTTTGGATGCGTCTGGGGAGACTGTGCCAACGGCACAAGTGGCCGCATTGCCTGTGATGGAAACTGTTACGGTCAACCCGACAGTGCCGACATTGCCAGTGGCAATGGTCCCATCTTCTTGAATTGATCTGCTGGCTAAGACGCTACCAACGGCCCCAGTTGCCTGGTTGCCGCTGATGACGACATTGCCTATTCCATAAACGCCTAGGCCGTAGTAGCCTGTGCCGTAAGCAGCCATGGCGCTGCTCCTGCTTTAAGCCAGCCTGATCAGGCCAGTGCTTGCGTCATTGGCTGGCATAGTCAGCGTAAAGGTTCCAGCAGTCACGGTCTGACTGCCGAAAGTGTGGACGCTGACTGCCTTGTTTGATTGGGTCGAGTTATAGATCAGGACCGCATCAAACGCCGTTGAGAGGGTCACTGAGCTGAAACTGATGCTGGCGCTGGGCGTGACAAATGCAGTGGTCCCAGAGGTGCTGGGAGCCGTGCCAAAGGTCACTGTGACACCGCCAGCAGAGTACCCAGTACCAGTGACCTCGCCAGTGGAGCTGTAGGCCGTGGTGGATGCGTTAATGGTGGCGCTTGCCAGGTACAGGGCTGCCTTGAAGGTGTCAGCCGCAGTGGATGCCCTGACCACTCCAGTGCCAAAGTTGTGATGGCCGACCAGCAGCTCACCCTTAAAGCTCGTACACATCGCCTGCGTGTTCGCCATGATTTAACCCTCAAATTGGTTGACTGATGCCTTCGGCAAAGATGCCGCGCTTAAGCACCATGTGGACTGATCGATGGACCAACTCACCCTCATGCCAATACTCAACCCAGCTCGTTGTCTCGGTCTCAGTATCAATGGCCCCCTCACGCTTTTCCAGCAGTGACTCGTCCATCTCGCCTTTGGTCGTCATTACCATTCGATCACCCAAATGTTTTTGCCCTGGTCAGCAATGCACCACCACTGGTTGAACCTCGATCATCTGCAATCTGCAATTGATCAAGGCCAGATTGATACAGCGATGACCATACTGTGATTCTCGCATCATCTTGAAGGTAAGGAGCAGCCTGGAGCAAAGCGCCATACAGGTAAACGTCAGGCGCTTGGGCCAGCAACCAATTGGTTGATACAGTGGCTGACAACTTTGACAACTTGGCATAGTAGGCCAGTTCGGCGGTATATGCAGCGTCAGGGATCGGCAGCACCCGGATCTGGCCTCCAACAATGCCGAAAAAGATGGGAGTTCCGCTGGATCGGTACTGAGTGCTCAAGTTGTCCAGCGAATCAACAGTCTCAAATTTCAATGGCGTGATGGGATTTGTGCCAGTCAACTTGATGGACTTCGTCTCCAAAAAGTCATCAGGCACTGCGCTGTATTCTGTGGAGATCGATGCAGTGGACCGAACGATCATCTGCCGGGTGCGCAGTTGGCGCTCAATCTGGGCCTCTGCCAGCGCGATGAAATCAGGAATAGCCGTTGTCAGATCGGTGCGGTTGAGCCAATCGCCAACTGATGTTTTCAGCTCAGTGTATGTGGTCAGTGCCATCAGCTTGCCTCTTTTTCCATTTCCTCTTTGACGATCCAGGTGTGTTCGTGCTTGAATTCAAACGTGCCAATGTGGCCGATCTCTTTGCTCACATCATGGTCAATATACACCTTGAAACCAAGCTCCTGGGCCTTCTTGCAAAAGAACACGTCTTCGCCCATGTAGCCTCGAGTGTCATACTGCCAAGGCATATCAAACCAGGGTTCTGACATGCCCTCAAAGACGTTGCGCTTGATCAGCATGACACCAGTGCCAACGCTGCCAACTTCTTCAAGCCCAGTGGATTCTGGCATCGAATAGACAGGTTTGCGCTTGCCGTTCTCGTCATAGTTCTGCGCGGTTGGTCCTGTTGGCATCCTGCGCCTCGCGCAGTTGGCCGCAACGATGTCAACATCATGCTTGAGTAGCCGCTGAATCATGTCCTGAGGGAAAGTCATGTCTGAATCAATGAACAGCACATGCGTGCATCCTTCGCGCATCGCATCCAAACACAAGTCAGCACGCTGGTTTTGGATTAGCGTGCCTTGCAACAGTTTCAGACTGATGGCATCAGTGGTGTTGAGCGTGTGATACGCAACAAGGTTGACCATGCAATATGTGTAATTGGTGTGGACCTGATCACGCGCTGGCGTGCAAACCGCGATGTAGTTCATACTTGGCCGGGCCTCACGCGAAAGAAACGATTGTCTGGATCGTTAAGCCACTTCTTCATGTAAGCCTGGTCATCGAGCTTGCCTTCTGCCTTGAGCTTGTAATACAAAGACTCTGGGATGCTGGCAACATGATGCCATTCACCTGTCCAGTTTGCCTTATTGTCAATGGCTGCAAAATCACGCTTATTGGCCTCAATAACTGCCGTAACGTCTTGAGTCGTCTG
>Ga0214917_10001052_pt1 | contig 36028 bp, 71 predicted proteins | sample LL_1208_BB_MetaG_FD_177983 | JGI IMG/M metagenome (GOLD analysis project Ga0214917, IMG submission 177983) | Freshwater microbial communities from Lake Lanier, Atlanta, Georgia, United States - LL_1208_BB | ecosystem: Environmental > Aquatic > Freshwater > Lake | place: USA: Georgia | collected... | reverse complement strand
AGTCTTTGCACAAAGTAGCAGTTCAGACCTTTTTAGGTGCTAGGCTGTAAATACAAATCAACTACGAGATTTGGAGAGTGTATGCCTAATCCCCCGAAGCCTATTGAGCAGAAGCGCCTTATTGGCAACCCTGGTAGGCGGCCTTTGCCCAAGGATGCTGTGGAGTTGCCACAGTTGGACATGAGACCTGCCCCTTTGCGCCCTTTGAACGCTACTGGTTTGGCGTTTTGGGATGAAGCGTGGAATAAGGGTCAGTTGTGGTTGGGGCGAACTGATGCTTGGCTTGTGCAACTTACAGCTGAGATGCTTGATGAACGGGATGAATTGCGCCAGATCCTTGCCGAGCGTGTGGCTAATGGTGATACTGATTCGTGGCGTGATCGCAGACAGTTGCGTGATCTTGAGCGTGCGTTGATTTCTAACTTGTCTTTGATGGCTTGGACACCTGTTGACCGCAGTAGGTATGGTTTGGCTGAAGTGAAGGCTAAATCTAAGTTGGCGGAGTTTATGGAGAAGCATGGCTAGTTGGCCACCTGCTTGGCTAACCCCTGTTACTGAAGAGCAGATCGCTAATGGCAAGGGTGAAGCCGTCATTGCGTTTGCTGAAACCTTTGGGATTATTACTAAGGATTCTGTAGCTGGTCGGGCTGGTGTCCCGTTGCAGTTGCGTGACTGGCAGAAAGAGTTGCTTCGCCATGTTTTTGCTTATGACGATAAGGGTTTGAAGCATCGCATCAATTTGATTGGTATGCCGAGAAAGCAAGGCAAGTCGGCTTTGGCTTCTACTTTGGGCATTTATGGGCTTTTAGCGCAGGGCATCAATGGTGCTGAAGTTTATTCTTGTGCGGCTGACCGAGACCAGGCTCGTATCGTGTTTGCTGATGCTAAGAAGATGATTGAAGCGCACCCTGACTTGATGGACATGGTAAAACTGTATAGGGATGCTATTGAAGTGCCTTCTACGGGTTCTGTTTATCGTGTGCTGTCTAGCGAGGCTTTTACTAAAGAAGGCCTTAGTCCAACATTAATTGTGCTTGACGAGCTTCATGCCCAGCCCAATCGTGAACTCTTTGATGTTATGTCTCTTGCACAGGGCGCTCGTGGCAACATGGCTTCTATGATCGCTATTACTACTGCTGGTGTGAAGTCTGATAGCACAGGTCAGGACAGTATCGCCTATTCGTTGTATCAGTATGGTCAAAAGGTTGCTCGTGGAGAAATTTCAGATCCAACTTTTTTCATGGGTTGGTGGGAAGCTCCTATGGAAAGCGACCACAGGCTTGAAGAGACTTGGCGTATAGCTAACCCTGGCATTGACGATATTTGTGCTTTGTCTGACTATGAATCGGCTGTGCTTAGAACACCTGAATCGGAGTTTAGAACTAAACGCTGTAATCAATGGGTGTCTAGCCAGATTTCGTGGCTTCCTACTGGTGTGTGGGATGCTGTGGCAGAACCTGAAGAACTTGACCCTTCTGCCGAGTATGTACTTGGTTTTGACGGCTCGTTCTCTGGAGACACGACTGTTATTGTTGGTTGTCGCAAGCCAAGACACGAAGAAGATAAACCTTATGTCTTTCTTGTGAAGGCTTGGGAGAAACCTGTTGATGCTGACGATACTTGGCGTGTGGACATCGCTGATGCTGAAAACGCTATCAAAGAGTTTTGTGGCAAGTATAAGGTTCGTGAAGTTGCTTGTGACCCTTACCGCTGGCAAAGATCTATGGAAGCGTTAGCTGATGCCGGTATTCCTATTGTTGAATGGCCTTCTACTTCGGCTAGGCGTATGGTTACGGCTTGTGCGGCTTTCTTTGATGCTGTTGTGGAGAAGCGTATAACCCATGACGGAGATCCGTTGCTTGCTCGCCATTTGAGTAACGCTGTCGTAAAGACTGATAATCTGGGTGTAAGAATTGTAAAAGAGAATCGTGCAAGTAATCGCAGAATTGACGCAGCTGTTGCTGCTATCTTGGCGTATGACCGAGCAGGGGCTAAAATAGAAAAGCGGATAGTGCCAAAGTTTTTTGGATAGGTAGATTATGATTTCATCAATAATTCAAGCAACAGGCATCATCATTGTTGCCACAGGCATAGGTTTGATTTATCCGCCAGCAGGTGTGATCGCTTTTGGTATCGGCACACTTCTTTTCGGCTTAGCTCTTGGAATGGATAAATAATGCTCAATAGGCTAATCAACACTCGCTCTGTTTCTTACCAAAGCATTTTCTCTATGGGTGGAGACTTTGGAACTGAAAGCCAAGCAGGTATCAACATCACAGGTAAGAACGCCTATGAAGTTGTTGCTTTCTTCTCTGCTGTCAGCCTTATCAGCGACACTATCTCTACTTTGCCTTTAGATGCTTTTATTCGTGTTGATGGTGAGCGTAAGCCTTACCGACCACGCCCAGCTTGGGTTGACCAGCCAGATGTTGACACTACTCGTCAAGCACACTATGGGGCTGTTGTTTCTTCGCTTCTTGTTTTCGGTAACTCTTACACTCGTGTCTTCAGAGACAATAAGGGCGATGTTGTGAACCTTGTTGTTCTTGACCCTACAAAGATGGAAGTGAAGCGTTCGGCTATCGGCAGGAAGATGTTTGTTTATGCTGACGAACCTAAACCATTGAACTCGGATGAAGTTATCCATATCATAGACCTAGCGACACCAGGCTCACTTACAGGCTTAAGCCGAGTAGATAAGTTAAAAGATGCTCTAGGTGTCGCTACGGCTTTGCAAGCCTACGCAGCTCGCTTCTTCGCTCAAGGTTCTACTACAAACGGAATTATCGAATACCCTGGCGAACTTACAGCTGAAGAAGCTAAAGACCTTCGTGAAGGCTTTGATTCCCGTCACAGGGGCTACAAGAAGGCACACAAGACTGGTGTTCTTTCTGGCGGTGCTAAGTATGTGACTACTACTGTCCCTAACGATCAAGCACAGTTCCTTGATTCACGCAGGTTCGCTGTGGAAGAGATTGCTAGAGCGTTCAACATTCCGTTGCACATGCTGGGCATCCCTGGCACAGCCAGTTACGCTTCTGTAGAGCAAAACAACCTTCAGTTCATCTCTCACACTCTTAGACCTATCTTGGAGAAGCTGGAGTGGGCTTATAGCCGTATTCTTCCTACTACAGCGTTCATCAAGTTCAACTTTTCTGCTTTGCTTCGTGGAGACCTTCAGAGCCGTTACCAAGCGTATTCAATCGCTACACAGGCTGGATTCAAGTCAATTAATGAAATTAAGAAACTGGAAGACGAGCCAGCAGTTGAAGGTGGAGATGCTTTCAGAGTTCCGTTAGCAAATGTGAACATTAACGCTGCTGATCTATCTGAAACTGAAGCTAAGGTCAAGATGGCTGATACTTTGATTGCGGCTGGTTTTGACCCTGAAGCTGTGTTGATGGAACTTGGCTTGCCTAACATTCCGTATATTGGCACTATATCTGCGCCAGAGATGCCATCTCCAGGTGAAGTAGAAGATAGTCCAGAAGATACGACTGAAGACATGACAGAAAGTGTAGGCACTACTTCGTGATAAATCCTGGCGATTACAACATCAAGTGTCCACAAGGGGCAACCTTTGACAAGACTTTCACTATAAGCACAGATGGTCAACCTATGAACCTAACTGGTTATACAGCAGCTATGCAGGTTTGTGAAACTTATGATTCAACTTCAACTGTTTTATCTTTGACTTCTGGCACAGGTATTACTTTGGGTGGAACTGCTGGAACTATCGCTGTTCTTGTGTCTTCTACTGCTACAGCAGCTATTACTGAAGGTTTCTATCAGTATGACCTTGAGATAACTTCGGGTGGTGGAGTTACAGACCGCTTGCTACAAGGCAAGTTTGTGGTCACACCGCAGGTGACACGATGACTAATCTAACAGTCACAGTTGTTGAAAATAATCCAACTATTACTGTTAGCGATAATTCTGTTAGCGTTGCAGTATCAGAAAATACTGTTCAAGTAAATGAAGCAGTCCTAAGCCCTACAGCGATTAGATGGTCACCAACATTTTCGGCTACAGGAATGACTTTTACTGGCTCTGGTGCTACTTATCCTTCTTACAACTCTTATTTTGTAAAAGCAGGGCAACTAGTTACTTTTTGGATTCACATTGATTTGACTACTGTAACTAATTTTGGAACAGGTCAGTATAAGGTTGATTTACCTTTTGCGCCTATAGACAGCACATCTAATCACTTCAACGGATGGGTTTGGGTTGATCCAAGTTCTCCACCTGATGAACTAAATGGACACATTCAAATTGTGGCAGACCATCTACCTGGCTCACAAACTTTAGATTTCCATTGGCTTCAATCTACGACAGCTTCACCTAAGCCGATTATTGAATCTACTTTGAAGCAAGGCACTCCAGTTACTTTTACTACTGCAAGCAGAATGTATGTCAATGGCACATACATTACAGAACAATGGGATTAAATAAATGGCAATTCCTTGGCCTTCTAGTCCAGCCGTAGGTGATACTTTCACTTATGGTGGAATTACTTATACTTGGAATGGTGTTGCTTGGATAAATGAAGTAACTAACACTTCAGGAACTGTTGGTTCTGTAGCAGTTACTGCACCTATAACTAATACTGGAACACCTACAGCACCTGTTATTGGTATTGACCAAACTGGTTTTATTACAACATCAACGAGCGCTAGTGGTGATTTGACTGGAACTTACCCATCGCCAACTTTAGGCACTACAGCTGTAACTCCTGGTTCTTACACCAACACAAATCTTACAGTTGATAGCAAGGGAAGAATTACAGCAGCTTCTAATGGTTCTGGTGGTGGCAGTGTGCCATTTGGCCCACGCTACATAAAGTCAGGCTACATTTATGCACCAATCGGTTTAGTTAATGAAGGTAACTCTGTAGCAACAAGCAACTCAACTGCGTGGGCTGTTCCATTTTATGTGCCAGCAACAATAACAGCAACTTCTTTAGTTGTCGATATTATGTCTGTAGCTGGAACATCAAGCGTAATCCGATTAGGTATTTACAATAACAGTGCAACAGATGATTATCCAAACGCATTAGTGGTGGATGCTGGAACAGTTCCAGCTTCTACAACATTAGGAACAACAGGTAAAAATATTGTGTCTATTTCACAATCATTAACTGCGGGACTTTACTGGTTAGTATCAGCAAAACAAGGCGTAGGCTTTCCAGGTCTAAAAGGTTACACTTCTACGCAACAAAGTATGGTTCAGTCAGTTTTACCAACAGGTATTTCGTCTTCTTCTAGTTTTGGTGCGGTAGCGTGGACAGCAAGCGGTATAACAGGTGCTTTACCTGCAACTTGGACAGCAACAAAAACCTTAGCTATAGCTGCCCCAGCGGTTTGGATAGGATTTTAGAATGTTAGTAACAATTTATGGTTTGGGGGGTTATGACCCTGAAAAAGAAAACAACAACATTATTGAACAGTATGAAGTTGAAGACCCGCAACCAAGTGAAAAGGAATTACTCAAAGATTCTGCTAAAAATAAACTTAGCGCTTTAGGTTTGAGTGAAGAAGAAATACAAGCGTTGATTGGATAGAGATGCCTTACTACATTAGCGATAAACAGCCAGACTGCTCTGGTTGGGCTACTATCAAAATTGAAGATGGTGAGCCTAAGACTTTGGGTTGTCACGCATCTAAGGCTGATGCTATTGACCAGATGGTTGCTTTGTCTTTGGCTGAAGACATTGAACCTGCTGGCGAGTATCAGGCTAACTCGGTTAGAGCTATTGCAACCTACAAGCCAACACAGGGTATGAAAACAGCTGCCGCTCGTGCTTTGCGTTGGAAAGAAGAAGGCAAGGCTACCGGAGCTGGAACACCTGTTGGTTGGGGTAGAGCCACAGACATTGTTTCAGGTAGATCTATGTCTTTAAGTGTGGTTAAAAGGATGTATTCGTTCTTCTCTCGTCACGAAGTGGACAAAAAGGGAAAAGATTTCAATAACCTAGAGAACCCTAGTAACGGAAGAATTATGTGGGATGCTTGGGGTGGTGACGCTGGTTTCTCTTGGTCAAGTAGTATTGTAGATAGAGAATCTAACAACCAAAGGACTTCAATGACTGATGCGGTTTTGAGAGCCAACTCTAGGGCTGAAAAGATTGTTGCTACTCTGCGTAAAATCAATGGTGTAAAACCTACTGCCGAAACTCGTGTTTCTGATGTTGATTTTGAGATTCGTGCAGATGGGGACAAACTTACTTTTTCTGGCTATGCAGCTGTGTTCAACAGCGACAGCCATCCACTACCTTTTATTGAGCGTATCGCACCAGGTGCTTTCAAGCGTTCTCTTCAAGCTCGTAACGATGTGAAGTTGCTGTGGAATCACGATTCAGGTGAAGTTCTTGCCAGCACCCGATCTGGGACTATGCGCCTGTATGAAGATTCAGTTGGTCTAAAGGTTGAAGCCGAGCTAGCCCCGACCACTCGTGGAAAAGATTTGAGTATCTTGATGCAAAGGGGAGACATCAACAAAATGTCTTTCGGTTTTACTGTGCAACAGGATTCATGGTCTCCAGATGGTAATACTAGAACGCTAGAATCTGTTAGGCTTATCGAGGCAAGTATTGTGACCTTTCCAGCCTACGAAGCGAGTGTTGCCCAAGTGCGTTCATTAGACCAAATTGATACCGAGAAACTTTCTGATGCTTTACTAGCATTGGAGACAAGTGATTCATTGACACCAGACCAAGCTGGTTTGTTGGAAAATGTTATCAAGCAACTAACTAAGGGTGAAGCACCCGTAGAAGAAGAAAAAGTTGTTGAAGACAAGACTGAAGAGCCAGTAACTATGATAGGCTTACTTCAGTTGAAGCACACTCTGGAAGGAAAGATGCTCTAATGGCTACTAAAGAACAGATCATAGCTGCTATACTTGAAGTTGCTGGCAATCCGACTGTCGGTGAAATCAAAGATTTATCAGAAGCATTTGCTGATGCAGTTGTTGCGATAGATACCCCTGCTAAAGAAGTCAGGGTTCTAGAAGCAAAAGAAACTCGCTAGTTATTCCCTTTTCTAGCGACACCCCACTAGGTTAATTCCCTTTCCCTGGTGGGGTTTTCTTTTGCTAAGATTTCTGTAAAGACCCCAGAACAGTCCCTGTAATGCAATCCAGCATCGATCAAACTGCTGGGGTTTCTTTTACGCATTATTTTCTACTACTAAACTTAAATAAGTAGTTGAGTGTCAGCACCGCTACATCTGTTGCGTGTCAGCACCACAGGCATCCCTTATTCATTTATTTATAGGAGACTTCCATGTCTGAATTTATTAAAATCCAGCAAGAAGCCCGTAAGTCAGCATACGAGCAAGCTAAGGCTTTGCTTGACAATGCAGCATCTGAAAAGCGTGACCTTTCAGGTGAAGAAACCCAGACTTACGAGCGCATTATGGCTGACATTGACGAGAGAGCAAAGCTTATCGAATCAATCAAGGCAACCGCAGAGCGTGAAGAGAGAGCAGCTGAAGCAGCCGCATCTTTCAAGCCATCTGAAGACACTCGTTCAAACGACTCTGACATTCTTCGTGCTATCGCTATGGGCGAGCAGAGAAGCTACGAGTTTGCCCCAGAAAAGAGAACACTTGTTGGTTCATCTAACACAGTTCCTTCTTCTTTCTACAACCAGGTATTTCAGGTTGCTCGTCTTGTAGGCCCTATGCTACAGACAAGCCAGATTTTCAACACTACTTCTGGTGAGAACCTAACTATCCCTACCCTAACTGCTCGTTCAACTGCTGCTGTTGCTACTGCTACTGCTGCTATTGGTGCAAGCGACCCAACATTCTCAAGCATTACTCTTGGTGCATACAAGTATTCATTCCTTGTAGGCGTAGCCAACGAACTAATCGCAGATGCTGGATTTGACCTAACATCTCTAATCGCAGAACAGGCTGGTAGCGAAATTGGTTATCGTGTCAACAACGACCTAACCATTGGAACTGGAACTGTCCAGCCTAATGGTTTGTCAACTGTTGCAGGTTCAGCGGTTCTTGGTGGAACTGGAGTAAGCGGTGCTTTCACTTACGACAACCTAGTTGACTTGGTTTATAGCATTGATGGAGCTGCCCGTCAGCTTCCTGGTGTTGGTTTCCAGATGTCAACTTCTTCACTTGGTGTTCTTCGCAAGTTGAAGGATGGTGCAGGTAACTACATCTTCGTTCCAGGAACTACTGGTGCGCCAGACACAGTTCTAGGTTTCCCAGTTTATGAGAACCCTGCTGTTGCTGCTGTCGGAACTGGTAACAAGTCTGTTCTATTCGGTCACCTACCTTCATACAAGGTTCGTATCGCTGGTGGAATTGACATTGCACAGTCACCTGATTACGCCTTCAACCAGGATGTAACTACATTCCGTGTGAAGATGCGTGTTGATGGTAACTTGAGCCACGCAAGCCACATCAAGTATTTCAAGGGTGCAGCTAGCTAATCCTTTGAGTTAAGCGGAAAGCCCCCCTAGTGTGCGTAGGCATTAGGGGGGTTTTCTTATGCTATTCTATTCTTACCTACTACGAAAGGCAACAAAAATGGGAAAAATAAAGGGTGCAGTTTCTGTTCTCTCTAACAGCCCTTATCTACCTACAGGTTATGGTATTCAGGCTGGCTATCTTGTTGATCGTTTGAAGCGTGATGGCGTTGATGTAGCTGCTTTGAGCAACTTTGGTCTTGACGGCATCAACAGCACTCTCAAGACACCTTATGGTGAGATTCCACATTATGCTCGTGGCTATGAGCCTTACTCTAACGATGTTATTGCGATGAACCACACTCACCATGTTGCTAATGCTCGTAAGGCTTCTAAAACCCAGTTGAACGATGTTTTAGTGACACTCTATGATGTGTGGGTTTTTAAAGGCAATGTGTATGACAATGTTCGCCAGATCGCTTCTTGGACACCACTAGACCATGTGACTATTCCGCCAGCTGTGCTGAAATGGCTTCAAAGACCTAATGTGCTTCCTATCGCTATGTCTCCTTTCGGTAAGAGACAAATGGAAGAGAATGGCTTGGAGTGCGCCTATGTGCCACATGCTGTTGATACTAAGGTTATGAAGCCAACTAAAACTATCAATGGTGTTGATACACGCAAGTTTATGGGTGTGGCTGACAGCGACTTTATTGTTGGTATGAACGCAGCTAATAAGGCTTCAGGTTTGGTGCATCGTAAAGCGTTTGCCGAGAACCTTATGGCTTTCAGTATTTTCGCTAAGAATAGACCTGATGCGAAACTTTATTTGCACACAGACCCTTTTGGTGGTGCTGGTGGCTGGAATTTGTTTGTTTTAGCCGAATCGTTGGGCATCAACCCAGAGCAACTATTGTTCCCTGATGTCGCTGATTACCGCTATGGTATGAGCCAAGAAGTTTTGGCTGGGTTCTATACAGCGATGGATGTGATGCTTACACCTTCGTATGGGGAAGGATTTGGTGTTCCGACTGTAGAATCTTTAGCCTGTGGGACACCTGTAATCGGCTCAAACTGGGCAGCTACACCAGATTTGGTTTCATCTGATTCATGGCTTGTAGATGGGCAACCAGCCTGGGATGCAGGGCAAAACGCTTGGTGGCAGACACCATCAATCCCATCTATTGTGAACGCCCTAGAAGATGCTTATTCTAAGCGTGGAACAAAGTCCGAGAAAAGCATTGAGTTCGCTAAACAGTTTGATGTTGAAACAGTATGGACTAACGACTGGCTACCTTTATGGAAGAAACTGCTCGGATGATTCCAGTCCTAGGCTTTCTCACACTCAAACGCTTTGACTTAGCTGACAGACTTCTAGCGAGCATTGACTATCCGGTAGAAAACCTAGTGATCATAGATAACTCTGGCAAGCAGGAATACTCACCTGTAAAACCAAAAATGGTTAAGCGAATGTGGCTTATTCAAGTTCCACATGGGCTGGGTTATGGTGGCGGTCTAAACCTAATTGTGAAGACTACTCCGTTTGCCCCTTACTGGGTTTTGGTCAATGACGATTCTGTGTTTGAACCTGGTGCGTTAGAGATTATCGCTAAAGAAACAGATCCTAACACCATCAACTTTCTAAACATCAACCCTAGATGGTCAGGCTTTGTGCTGGGCGAGAAGGTTGTGCATGATGTTGGTTTGTTTGATGAACGCTTCTACCCTATCTATTTTGAAGACAATGACTATCAGCGAAGGATAGAGAAGGCTGGGTTTGAACCTAAGCAACTGTCGGCTTGTCTAGCTCACGACAATAGTTCTACCCTAAATAGTGGCTTTCAGGGGCAAAACGACTTCACTTATCATCGTAATCATCAGACTTTTCAAGATAAGGTTGCTAAGGATGATTTCTCTGAAGGTAATTGGTCTCTAAGGATTAGGAGAATAAACTCGTGGGAATAGTTTATACAGGCGGAACTTTTGACTTGTTTCACGCAGGTCATGTGGCTTTTCTAAGGTCTTGTAAGCGTATTGCTGGCAAGGATGGGCGTGTAGTGGTTAGTTTGAATACTGACGATTTTATAGCTGCCTATAAGGGTAAGCCACCGATTATGTCGTTTGACGAGCGTAAAGCCGTTTTGATGGCTTGTAGGTATGTAGATAGCGTGGTAGCCAATGTTGGTGGAGAAGATTCAAAACCAGCGATAGAAAATGTTTTACCTGATTTTATTGTGATTGGTGATGATTGGGCTAGGAAAGATTATTACGCTCAAATGCAGTTCACACAGGATTGGCTTGACGGGAATAAAATTCAACTTATTTATGTTCCTTATACTATTGGGGTTAGTTCTACGAACATCAAGGCTCGTATAGTAAATAACGCTAAAATTGGTAAGTAAAGACTAGGAGTTATTGTGCCTGTTGTAAATGGTTACGCATCTTTAAACGATCTAAAAACCGCACTTCGTATTCAAGATGGCGTAGATGATTCTCTGCTGGAGATTGCCCTAGAATCGGCTTCTCGTATGGTGGATGAATACACTATGCGTAATTTCTATAACGCTGGAACGGCTACACGCCTGTTTGTGCCTTATGACGATGATTGTCTGGCAATTGATGATGCTATCTCTATTTCAAGCATTTCTGTATCTACTTTGCTGAATAAGACTTATGACCAGACTTGGACTACTGCTGAATACCAGACAGAGCCTTTGAATGGTGTTGTTGATGGTTTATCTGGATGGCCTATCACTCGTATTCGTGCTGTGGGTGTCTGGGAGTTCCCGTATGACGAAGATGATGAAATTGCTACAGTCCAGATCACTGGTGTTTGGGGTTGGTCAGCTGTGCCTACCGCAGTCAAGCAAGCAACTATTATCCAGGCTATGCGTATCTTCAAACGCCTTGATTCACCTTTAGGTGTTATCTCTAGCCCAGACACAGGCTATTTTAGGGTTTCTAACCGCATTGATCCTGATGTGGCGATGCTGTTGAACTCTTACCGCAAAACAAGGCATCTAGGCTAATGGCTAGTGTTAGCGAACTGCGTGAAGGCATTGCAGAGAACCTTTCAACTATTGTCGGTTTGCGTGTGTCTAGCTTTGTGCCGGACAACCCTAATCCACCTATGGCTGTGGTAAGCCCACAAAGCATTGAATACCACAAATCTTTCAACAACGGGTTCAACACCTACAACTTCACTATCGCAGTCTTTGTTGCGAGAGTTTCAGAGCGTGTAGCTCAAAACAGTCTTGATGCCTATTGTGCTGCTACTGGATCGTCTAGTATAAAAAGTGCGATAGAATCAAATAGGACATTATCGGGTCGTTGTTTTGATTTGATGGTGTCTGACATGAGAAACTACGGCTCTGTCATAATTGGAGACAACACTTATCTAACAGCAGAGTTTGACTGTGCTGTTCAAGCAAATTAGGAGAACATACTGTGGCAGTTTATGTAGCAACAGACCACAAGATTACACTTAACGGAACAAACCTTTCAAATGTTCTCCAGAGTGTAAGCCTTGACTTGAGTGCAGATGAAATTGAAACTACTGCTTTTGGTGGCGGTTGGAGAACTCGTATCGCTGGTTTGAAGTCTGGGTCAGTAACCCTTAACTTCTACCAGGACTTCGGTGCAACTTCAGTTGATGCCACTCTAGCCCCACTATTTACTGCTGGTTCTTATGGAACAGTAGTAGTGACCCCAACTTCTACAGCAACTTCTGCAACTAACCCTGCTTGGACTGCTGTATGCTTGGTTTCACAATATAACCCGTTCTCGGCTTCTGTCGGGGATATCGCAACACTTTCTGTTACTTGGCCAACATCTGGCACAGTAACTCGTGCAACAGCCTAATCTAAGGAAAACAATTGAAAATTAACCTACGCATTGAATTTGTTTCTGGTGAAGAAAAAGAAGTTACTTGCTCGGCAGCTGACATAGTTAGATTTGAAAACAAATTTGACTTGTCAGTTGCTGTGCTTGAAACTAATGTCAAACTTACACACCTACTGTTCCTAGCATGGTCTTCTGAATCACGCTCAAAGTCAACTACTAAAGAGTTTGATGTTTGGGTAGATGATGTTGCTTCTATCAAGGCGAGTGAAACAGACCCAAAATAGTTGGGCTGGGCGATGAATCAGCGCATTGGTATATCGCTTCTCTTGCAATAGAAACTGGTATTAGTCCTAACGCTCTTTTAGAGTGTAGTGACAGGATGCTTTGGACTATGGGTAGGTATTTGATTTGGCGTAACCAGCAACAATCTAGGGGATAGAATATAAGAGATTGGTGGTGGATTATGGCAACGATGGTTACTCAAGGTAATCGCACTGGTCTATACATTACTGATTATCGTGACCTTATTCGTGAGTTGAATCGTGTTCAACCTTCTCTTGTAAAGCAACTTCAAAGAGAACATAAAGAAATTGCTAAACCTATGCAGAAGGCTGTCAAAGGCGCTATTCCACTAAATCCACCTACTAGCGGTATTCACAAGAAACGCCCACAGAGAACTGTGTCTGGTTTCTATCCTAGAGTTGTGCCTGGTCGTTTGACTTGGGGTGCTAATGACCAAAATAAAGCTACCCCTGTCCGTTCTGTAAAGATTGAGACCCCTAGTGCAGCTAAGGCGGCTAGGGCTATGCGTAGATCTAAAACTAATGTGGCTTCTATTGCTCGTTTGCGTATAGATAATGCGGCTGTTGTTATGGCTGATATGGCTGGTCGTTCTGGTAAATGGATTAACAAGAAATCTAGAACTAATGAGTATCAGTATTCTCGTAGTGCTACTGGTGTGAGACGGCACAGAATTAATAATCAGGGTCGTGGAATGATTAGGGCTTTGGGTTCTAAGGGTTCTCGTTTTGTTTGGCCAGCAGCAGATAAATCTATGCCTATGGTTCGTATGCAGACCACTCGTAGCCTTCAGAAGGCTTACACCGCTATTAATCGAAGGATGGCTGCCTAATGGCTGGTTCTATTTTTATTCCCCTGATTTCCGTCTTTGATGGTAAGGGTGTCAGTCAGGCTAAAACTGGATTAGCGAGCATCGCTGGTGCTGTAAAGGGTTTGAAGGGTGCAGCTGTCGCAGCGGCTGCTTCTATGGCTACTGTGGGCGCTTTAGGCTTTATTAAAGATTCTGTTGCTTCTGCTCGTGACCTTGAGCGTAACATGGTTGGTCTAAATGGTGTTTTCGGCAATTTGACACCTACTATGACCAAGTTTTCTAAGGATGCTCAAGAGATTGGTTTGAGCCAGATTGAAGCATCTAGGGCTTCTACTTTCTTGGGTTCTGTTTTGAAGCAGTCTGGTTTTACGATGGATGATACTGCCGAGCAAACTAAGAATCTTGTTGGTTTGGCTTCTGACTTGGCAGCTACTTATGGCTATGATGTGTCTGAAGCATTGACTGGTATGACTGCTCTGTTTCGTGGTGAGTATGACCCGATAGAGAAGTTCGGTGTTGCTATGAAGCAAGCCGAAGTTAATGCTTTGTTAGCAGCTCGTGGTCAAAAGGGTTTGACTGGTGAAGCGTTGCGTAATGCTCAAGCACAGGCTCGTCTTGATTTGCTTTACAGCCGTTCACAGGATGCACAAGGCTCTTATGCAGCACAGTCTGATAGTTTGTTTGTTGCTCAAAAGAATTTGGCTGCTTCATTTGAGAATTTGAAAGCAAGTTTGGGTGCTTCTTTAACAGGGCCATTAGCATCATTGCTTTCTGCAATCCAACCTTTGATTGAACAAATGGGTAATTATCTTGCACCTGTTTTTGAACGACTAGCAAAAATTGTTCAAATGCTTACGCCTTTAATTATTCCGCTAGTTGAAATGCTCTTTGTTTTATTTGATGCGTTCCAACCTGTATTAGATGTTTTGTTAGAACTGATTAGACCTTTGTTAGTTCCATTAATCAGTATTGTCAAATTGCTTACTACTGTTTTCAAGCCTTTAGTTCCAATTATTCAAATTGTTGCTGAAACTATTGGCGTTATTTTGATTCCAATTATGCAAGCTATTTCTTTTGTTATCAATAGCGTTATTGCTGGTGTTATTGCTTTGTTTGATGCATTGGCTTCTATCCCAGGTTTGGGTGATGCTTTCAAGGCAGTTGCAGATACTTTCCATTCAACTTATGAATCAGTTACTGGTCTTACAGATAAATTAGAAGAAACAACTTTAGCCAAAACCAAGTTAGACAATAATCTTTCAAAGAAACTGCCAATTCCAGATATTAATGGAACTAATACAGCTTTGGAAAAGGTTGTGCAGAAATCTAAAACTGCTGCTGACAAAATTAATAAATACTTGACTGATGCTCTAAACATTCAAAAAGGTATTCTTGAAGTAGCAAATCTTGCAACTCTTTTCCAAGATACATCTAATGAAGTTGTTGAAAGTATCGTTTATGTTGATGGCAAATTCAAGACTATTGTTCGTAGTGTTGGTGGTGCTTCAAAGGATTTAGGTAAGTCTTTTAGAGATGTTCTTACTGAAATCAAAACTTTTTCTACTAACATAACTAAACTTGATGCTTTGAATCTTGATTCAAATTTGTTGCAACAGATTGTTTCTGCTGGCCCTGAAGCAGGTAATGCTATTGCTGAATCTATTTTGACTTCTGGTAAAGATGGCGTAACTGCTTTGAATGATACTTGGGCTAGTATCAAGCGTGTTTCTGGAAACATTGGTGCAACTGTCGGTGCTACTATGCAGACTACTGGTGCTGAAATTGGTAATGGAATGATTGATGCTATCCAAGCATCTGCCGACAAGTTGAACGCTGTCGCTACGACTATGGGTGAAAAGTTTGCTGCTAGTTTTGGAACTGGTGTTGAAACTAAGTTGCCTGAAACTGTTACTAAGGCCGTTCCGCAGACTTTCGCTGATTTTGTTGCCATGTCTAGCTCTAAGCCAGCGAAACCTGGTAAAGCAAATCCTTATCCAGATATGTCTAGTCTTTTTGGAACACCTGATCAACCTAAAAAAGGTTTCCCTTATGCGAACTTCTCACCTGGCAATAACTATACTTTTGATGCTATGTCTGTCAAAAATCCTTATAGTAAAGAAAAAGAACCAGTAAAGTATAATCTTTTTGAACGAGCAAGAAATACGGCTAATACCTATAACATCAGCGTTACTGTGCCTTATGGTGCTTCTGATGCAGCTATTGGTGCAAAAATTATTCAGCAGGTTCAAGCCTATGAAAAAGCTAAAGGCTCTGCCTGGAGAAAGAACTAATGGCTATAAATAGAGTTACTGTAGGTATTTCAGGAACATCTAATTGGGATGTATCTACTTATGTTTTGAGTGCAAACATTGTTTTAGGTAAGAATCGCCTTTTAGATACTTTTGAACCTGGAACTTTGAATGTTGTTTTGAAGAACTATACTCGTGAATTTGACCCAACTAATACTGGTTCTAGTTTCTATGGCTCTACTACTCCTAAACGCAATTTTGTTAGGGTAACTTTGGCTGGCTATGGAATTTTTTATGGAGTTATTGATAATTGGACTTTTGATTATTCTGTGAGTGGTGAAGCTACAGCTTCTTTTAGTGCTACAGAATATAGTTCTTTCTTCGTGAATCAAAACATTATGGCTACTTCTTTTCCTGCTGAATTGAGTGGGGCTAGAGTTAATCGTGTTTTGAATGATGATGGTGTCGCTTACTCTACTGCTATTGGAGCTACAGTCATTGGCACAGGAACACAGATGCTTGATGCTGACCCATCACCTATCGGTAAAAATGCTTTTACTTATCTTCGTCAAATTGAAACTTCAGAGCAGGGACAGTTTTACTACAACTCTGACGGCACTTTATGGTTTGATGATAATAGTTATCAGTTGAACTCTAATGGTGTTGAACTTTTTACTGATGATGGTGCAGCAAATACTTCTTATCCTGGAACATCTGTTGTTTCTTATCCTTATACTTTTATTGATGTATCTTATTCTTCAGATTTGCTTTACAATCACATAAGCGTTCAAACTGCTGACGAAACAAAGACTACAGTTTCTGATGATGCTAATTCACAGGCACTTTATAGCCGAATTGAATACACAGTTGATGGAGTGCTTTATTCTTCTTCGCAAAAGTTAAGTAATTTGGGTTCTTTGCTTATCAAAAAATACAGCGAACCTGTGTATCGTATTAATTCTTTGAGAGTAAATTTTGCTGGTTTGCCTACTGCAATTCAAGATAGATTGGCTTGGAAAGCAAATTCAGTTAATTTCTTTGCTAAAGTTCGGTTCACACCTAATCGTATTGGTTCTGCTATTGAACGCTATGTGCGTATCATTGGTATTGAGCATGAGATAAGCCCAGGTAGCCACGACATTTTGTTCAAATTTGACAACATTACTGTCCAGTATTTAGTGCTTGATGATAGTGAATTTGGTAAGTTAGACTATTATTCGTTGGGTTTGTAAGGAGAGATAATGGCTGGTTCGGGTCGTAAAACTTTTACATCAGGTTCTGTCTTGAGTGCTGCTGATGTGCAAAATTATTTGCAAGACCAAACTGTTATGGTTTTTGCTGGCACAGCTGCTCGTGGTAGTGCTATTGCTACTGCTACTGAAGGTATGGTTTCTTATGTGACTGATGCAGACCAAATTCAGGTCTATAACGGCACTAGATGGATTCCCCAGGCTTACGCTCAAGCAGCTGGAACAGCAAGTTCTACTACTACTGCTTTAGCTGCTGATGCAACTATTGGCTCAATCCCTATTACTTTTCCTACTGGTCGCTTTACTGTTGCCCCAATTATTCAGGCTTGGACTTATAGTGGTCGCTACATCGTTTATCCAACTGCCGTAACTGCTGGTTCTGCAACTATGGCTGTAAGAAATGTGTCTGCTGGTGCTGGTAGCGATGAAGTTATTTACTATACCGCTGTGCAGATGGCTTCTGGAACGGCTGCTGGCTAATGACTGAAACTAAAAGACCTAATAATGGCGAACTTCTACAAAGAATTGTTGATGATATGGCTGTAATCAAAACTGACATTGCTGTTATCAAAAAGGATGTCACTATTCAGTCTGATCTAGTTATTGACCACGAAGCTCGTATTAGGGAGTTGGAGAAGGCTCGCTGGCAGTCCGCTTGGGTTACTGGTGTGCTTTCAGCAATTATTACTTCTGGACTTGTTGGAATTTTGATAAGACTACTGCAATAGAAAGGTATTATGCCAAAGTTGACAAGACTTTTATTTGTTTTGTTTTTGGCATTTGCACCGATTCTGACCTTTACACCTACGGCACAGGCAGAACCCATACAGGGTTTAGGTGTAGATGTCTATACATTTGATCCGTCAGCGTTGCCTGAACGCCAGGCTTACTCTTTGTGTGCTACTGATACTGTTTGGGTTTTTGCACCTAACATTGATGCTGACTGGGGTGGCGATATTGTTGCTGGTTGCCAAGGGGATTTTGTCCTTATTCATTATTCGGGTTATTTAATCTCACCTAAATCTGCGGACATTACTTTTCAATCTATTGCTGATGATGGTTTTTGGTTTTCTTTAGATGATGTCCCTGTGATTGATGATTGGGTGTTGAAAGGTTGTTCCGGTAGCTCTGCGACTGTGCCTATGATCGCTAATCAGCCTTACAAGTTTGATGCTTGGTGGTATGAGTATGGTGGTGGGGCTTGTAATCGATTGTTTTGGGATGCTGAAGGCGAAGGAATGAACATTGTTTCTCCAACTGCATTTAGTAGTGAGCCTGTTGTTGTTGAGCCACCTATTGTTGAACCACCGATTGTTCCAGATCCAGAACCTACTGTTCCACCTGTTATCCCAGAACCGCCTGTCGTTCCAGAGCCACCTGTAGTTCCAGAACCACCAGTTGTTCCAGAGCCACCTGTTGTAAAGCCACCTGTGGTTGTTCCGCCTGTGGTGATTGAACCAGAGCCGCCTGTGGTGGAAGAACCTGTAGTTGAGAAGCCAGTTGAAGAACCTGTTGTTGAGCCTGTTCCAGAGCCATCTATTACTGATGTTAGTTTGGCTTCTATTGACCCACAGAGCCTTTCAGATGCAGATGTGGCTCTACTTACAGAAGATGCTTTACAGACCTTTGAAACGGCTGTAGAAGGCTCTGAAGAGTATTTACAGGCTCTTGAGCAACTGATGATTGTTGCACAGGCTGATGACATTACTATTTCTGAAGAGATAGCGAATGTTCCTGTGCTGGGTGCAACGATTGTTGGTTTGACTAACGCTTTGAACGCTTTAGGTAACTTTGGTGCTGACATGTCTCCAAAGGTTAGAGCTAAGGCAAAGCAAGAAGTTGTGGCAGCTGTGATTGTCACACAAATAGCGACTACGGCAGTTGGGCTGACTGCTTCAGCACCATCATCTATTAGGAGAATAAAGTGAAGAACTTTTTGAATGACATTGTTGGTCAAATCTGGACACTTTTGGGTATGTTTGTTGCCTGGATCGTGTTGGAAGGCTCTGCGAAGAGTGTTGTTGGCTGGTGTATTCTGGTATCACTAGCGGTGTGGATTGTCACTTTCCGCTTACGCAACCCGAAGGAATAACCATGTCTGCTATCTATAAAGAGCCTTTTCCAGCCAAAGTTCGTGGAGACGAATTTGGCAATTTAGCCCCTTATCGTAATGGCAGACCGCATCGTGGTCAGGACTGGTCTCCTAAAGAGAAGTCACCTATCCCAGCGATTACTGATGGCACAGTCTTTCTAAACGAATGGACTGATGTTTTGGGTTGGATTATTGTTCATTCAACTAAGGATGGGCATTGGGTTCTTTACGCTCACCTTGCAGAGCAGTCACCTTTGAAGAAGGGTGACAAGCTCGCTGTTGGTGACATTATCGGTAAGGTTGGTGGCGGAAGAAACACTCCGTCAGGTTCTGCTTCTACTGGAGCGCACCTTCACCTTTCTATCGGTAAAGCAAACAAATCTTGGTCAAACCCTGCAATTCATCTGTCAGCCTACGAAGACCTTGTTGATCCACTAAAGCACATTCTCGCAAACAAAGGCTAATTATGAACTGGAAACTCGCAGGTAATGTTTTTCTCCGTATTATTGCAACATTTGTTGCTTCAGCTCTAGCTGTCATTGGTGCAGGTAGTCTGGGTGGTGTTCCTGCCGCCACAGCAGCCTTTATCGGTGGTATTTTGGCTGTCGCTAAGGTGATTGAGCGTTTGTCTTTGGCTTTCCTTGAAGATGGAAAACTTAGCAACAATGAGATTAACGCTGCTTTCCAGCAGAGCGTTCAGTTGAAGAATGTGAAAGTTGATTCCGAAGTGGATGAAAAGAAATAGCTTTAGTAAAGTCTGTTCTTTCTTCAGGGGTTAGACCACCCCAAATGCCGTAGGGTTCTTTCGCTTCTAACGCATACATTCTGCAAGCATCTATTACAGGGCATTGGCTACATAAGTATTTAGCTGCCCCGATATCATACCTTTTAGCATCTTCTGTGCCTTCTGGGAAGAAGAACTCTGGCGCATCTACGCAGGGTGTTGTGCCGTTTTCTTCTATTTTCTCTAATAGTGAAAAAAGTTTTTGCGTAATAGGTATCATTTGTCGGTGGTCTGTCATACACTTACCTTACTGATAATTCGATCAGTTGTAAATAGGAAAAGGGCGTATGTCTAACAAATTAGAACATGGACTTTTTGGCTCTGCTAAGTTGATTGGCGAGTTCGAAAACCAAAGTCCAGAATGGCACGAACTGCGAGCTAATGGTATCGGTGGCTCACAGGTTGGAACTATCCTAGGGTTGAACCCTTGGGAATCGGCTTACACTTTGTGGGCTAAATTATCTGGCAAGATCAATGCTGATTTTGAGCAGAATGAGAAGATGCGTTGGGGAACACTTGTTGAACCACTTATCTTTGACGAGTGGGGTTTGCGTAACCCTGAATACAAGATGTTCACTACCGGAACTTGGGCTGACGGCTGGAAGCACGCTAACCCTGACGGCATCTTGTTTGATGGTGAGACCTATGGTCTGCTTGAGATCAAAACTGCTGGTTACCGCTGGGATTCTGTCCCAGAACATTATGCAGCTCAATGCACTTGGTATATGCATCTGCTTGGGTTAAAGTGGTGCAAAGTTGTTGTGTTGTTCCAGGGCAACCAGTTGGAGACTTTCCATCTTGACTATGACCCTGATTTTGCTGACCGCATGGTCGCTAGGGTGGAACAATTCTGGGCTAATTTGGCTAAGGATGAAGCACCCAACTGGGATGGCTCTGAAAGCACTTTCCAGACAGTCAGACAGATGCATCCTGACATTGTTGAAGATGAAGTGGAGTTAGGTGATTTGGCAAGTAATTTGCTGTTTGCTCAAGCTGACTTCGAATTGGCTAACGAAAACTTTACAAAATTAAAGAGCGTAATCCTAGACAAAATGGGTAAAGCAAAGTATGGTTTATCAGGTGGCAAGGTGATTGCTACTCGTTCTTCCAGAAATGGTGGAACTCCGTATCTAACAATTAAGACAAAGGGTTAAAAATGAAAATAACTGATGTATCCGGTATCAAAATTGGCGATAAGGTCGCTATCACTATCAGCAATGATAAAGCTAGATCTGCTTCTATTAGCGGTGAGCTTGCAGGTATCCAAACATACGCTGGTGACAAGGTTGCACTTCTTGTCCTTGGCTTAGGTCAATGGATCTATCTTGAATCCAACATGACTGTGACTTGGGCAAACTAATGGGGTTCGATCTTTCCCAGTATCAGACTGTCCAGGAGAGAATTGACCTGTTCTGGAATTCTTTTCCAAACGGGCGTTTGAACCTTGAGATCGTTTTGTTGAACGAAGCACAGGTTGTTATGAAGGCTGAAGTCTATTTGGATAAAGCTGACGAGAAACCAGCCGCTGTTGATTTCGCTGAAGAGCGTTTAGGCACTAGCCACATCAACAAGGTATCTTTTGTGGAGAACTGTGCCACTTCTGCTTATGGTAGAGCGATTAGCGCTTTGGGCGGTCAGTTTAGCCCTAAAGGTAAGCGACCTTCAGCACAAGAGATGGAAAAAGTAATTCGTGTTAACGAAATCTTATTCACTAAGGCTGAAGAACTGTTCAAGGCTAAAGATTTAGTTGCTCTAAAGCAAATTTATGTTGATGCTAAGAACGCTAAATTACCTAAAGAGCAGTTAGACCAGATTGTGACTTGGGGGCGTGAACTTGGAAATAGTTAGTCCAGACCAAGTTATTGCCAAACTTAATGAACTTATCCAAACAGGCGAAAAGGGTATCAATGCTTTGTATGATGCTGAAATCAAGGTCGCTGACAGGGATTTGGTTTATGAGAAGGCTTACCAGTCGGCTTTTCTTGAAGCGCAGGGAACTGTTGCCGATAGAACTGCTGTCGCCCGTCTAAAGACCGCTGATCTTCAGTTTGAACTGGATTTGGCTAAGGTCGAGTTGAACAGAGTGAAGGCTAAGATCAAACAGATCTCTGATGCCGGAACTTTGACTGCTGTTATCGCTAAACAGGTGGAGTTGACTTTTAGGCATGGTTAGTAAAGCAACCTGGTCTAAGATTTTACAGCGTGATGTGTGTTGTTGGCATTGTGGGCGCATAGATGATACTCTCGTGCCACAGCACCGCATCAATCGTGGGATGGGCGGCTCTAAGTTGCTTGATGTTCCATCTAATTTGATTGCTTTATGTTCGGATGCTAATGTGCTGATGGAATCAAACGCAGAGTTTCGGGATAAGGCTTTGGTCAATGGCTGGAAGTTGGAGAGATTTAAGTTTCCAGAGCAAACACCTGTCTATGATTTTATGAAAGGTGACTGGTTTCTGCTTGATAACGAGTGGAACAAGACACCTTACCGGCTACATTTACACTAAATAATTACGAAAGGGAACGATGAAGAAGATTAAAGACAAAGATTCTGCCGAGTGGCTAGCTTATCTGGCTACCTTGGAGAAAGAACGCACCGACACAACCTGGACTAAATCTAAACCTACTGAAGTGGCTTTGAACAGCGCTTATGGCAGGTATTTGAAGCGTTGGTTCAAGTTACAGGTTTTACACGCTGAAACTATGCGAGAACAGAGAGATAAGTTGTTTTTTAATGCTGGGCGTTATGCAGCTGGAGATAGAGACGATATTGCTAGATCTTCACACAACATTGTGACCGCTTTGCTGGATGGTGAGAACTAATCATGCTAAACCTACGCAAAAACGGCTTCAAACGGCTCGTAGGGGGCTTTTCATGTCAGTAGAGATGATCGCACTCGTTCTAAACAAAAGTCGTGCTGAAGGGCGAGCAAAACTCGTTTTGATAGGTATTGCTAATCATCATGGCGATAATGGTGCTTGGCCGTCTCTTGAGACCTTAGCTAGATACGCTAACGCTTCTGAAAGATCTGTCCGCAGAGATTTACGATACCTAGAAGAACTCGGCGAACTTTCGGTTGAAATAAACGGCTCTGAATTTGGTGGTCAATACAAGACAAACAAGTATTGGATCACTTTGTCAGGGGGGACAGACTGGGTAACAGGGGGGACAGATCAGGTCACCAGGGGGGACAGACTGGGTAAGTCAGGGGGGACAGATCTGTCCGACAAACCATCAATAGAAACATATATTAACCTATATGCTCATTTTGAAGAATTTTGGAATGTTTATCCACGCAAGGTTTCTAAGCGAGCAGCTGTAAAAGCTTTCGAATCTGCTTTAGGTAGAGCATCGCATGACGAGATTCTTGCTGGGGCTATCAGATTCGGTAATGACCCTAATTTGCCGCCTTTAGAGTTCATCCCGTATCCGACAACCTGGTTGAATGGTGATCGTTGGGCTGATGGTTTACTTCCTGAAAGAACAAAGTCGAAGGAAGAACTTTTGGCTGATGCTCGTAAGGCTGAAGAAGCAAGACGAGAAAAAGATAGAGAGATTGAACGCCAAAGGGCTTTGGAAGATAAGTTGCGTGAAGAAGAAGTAAAAAAGAACGCTCCAAAGCTTTGTGTGCATGATCGCATCGTCTATAACTGCTATGAATGTAAGTTGCAAAACCGCAATAAGGAAATAGACTGATGTTGTGGATGATAACAAGATTATCTGTAATCGGTGCGGTTACTCGTGGGTGGTTGCACCCCAGAAGCGTGAGCGAACAGATCTTTTTTGCGTGTCTTGTCGTGCCAGACCTGCAAAAGTTGTGCAGTATGGTAATCTCAAATGTATTCCACACAAAGGCGATTTTGCTGAAGATGGAATTACACCCGTATCTGGTGGGTCAGAAGTTTTACCAGGTAAAAGAATATGTAATCACTCCGATTGCATAAATCCAAAACACATAGAGAAAGGGTAAATTATGCCCAACACAATCAAAGCAACAAACCTAACTGTGACTAAGGCTTTTCCAAAGTTCTTTATCGCACAGGACACCTTCAAAAAAGCGGATGGAACTGAAGGGAAACAGAACTACAAAGTTTGGTCTAATACTGTAGTTCAGATCGGGCAGACTGTAAACATTATTGGTTCAGCTTCAGCGAATGTCAATGAGTTCAACGATCAGGCAACAGGTAAGCCTGTGGTTTATGCACAATTGTCTATCAACGCTAAGGAAGTTGAAATCCTTGGTGCTGCACCTTCTAGCTGGGACACATTTTGATTTTTGCCTATCTAATTCTTTACACAACCATTCTTAGTTTTGTTTGGTTGGGTTTGAACGCTGATGGGCAGACAGAAGTTGCTTTAGCCTATAGTTTCGCCGGACTGTATTTTCTAGTTCTTTGCGTGAACTACTATAGAAAGCATGATAAGTAAGTTTGCTGTTTTCGGTGTCCCTGCACCACAAGGCTCGAAACGCCATGTAGGTAATGGGCGCATGATTGAAGCCAGCAAGTTTCTTCCAGCTTGGCGTAAAGCGATTGAAACAGAATGTCAGTCTCTTTTTGAAGAACCAATGGATGGGGCTTTGGAAGTGGAACTTTGGTTTTATCTTCCAAGGCCTTCTTCTGTTTCTAGGGACTATCCAACTGTGATGCCTGATTTGGATAAGCTGGTGCGTAGCGTTGGGGATGGTTTGACCCAGGGTGGGGCTATTGCGGATGATGCCCGTATCGTTGATTTACACGCCTATAAGCGTTATTCGGTTGATGGTTGGACTGGAGTTCACATCAAGATCACTCAAATAAAAGATTAAACTTTCTGGCGTGTTGCTATTGACTTTGGGATAAGTGCTGGTATAGATTTAGGTCATAGCGCAAAAGAAAGGGAATCATGGCTAAACACAAAGCAGAATACAACCTGCTAAATGAGCTAAGACCAATCTATCTACGCCTACTAAACAGGTGGCGTTTTTTCACTAAACCAGCACTAAAGAAGGGAATAAAAAATGTCTTTCACAGAATCTGAAGAACTAAACAAATGGATTCACAGGTCATACGAAATCGGTAAGCGTGAAGAGCGTGAACGCATCATCAAACTGCTAGAAGAAAACCTTGAAGGCGTTTTGCGATTTTCTAATGTCAATGTGAAAACCCCTACCAGCCCAGAAATCGTTATGAGTTCTTTTACAGGTGACATTATCTCTCTTATTAAAGGAGAGGACTAATGAGTGAATGGGTAAGTGATTACACGCCAAGTATTCAGGATATGCGTGAAACTTATGAAGAAACCCACTTTTATGCTCCACACACTAATAGCGTGAAAGAAAAGAATGCTGAGTTTGACCGATTTCTTGAACTTGTGTATCAAGTTGAGCGTGAACGCATCATCAAACTGCTAGAAGAACTTGAAGCCGTAGGAAGCAACCCTTTGACTGGTCTTTACTTAAACACAACAAGTCTTATCGCTGTTATCAAAGGAGAGAACAAGTGAAAGCAATGGCTAAATACAAACTTCCTACAGGGCAATTCGCTATGGCATCATGGGATGTTGGAGATGACTGGCCTGACGATGTTTTAAAGCAAATGGCAGAAGTTAGCAAACCAGAATGGACGCTGATGTCTGTAATAAAATTCCCTGATGGCATAAATCAGGAATGGGTTTATAAGGTAGAAATTACCGAATGTGAGTGTGACCCTTGTAGCGATGAAAGCTGCTCTTGCCGTAAAAAATGCGACTTCTGTGTGAATGAATATGAAAATCGGTAGCCTATTCTCTGGTTATGGTGGACTAGATCTAGCCGTAACCGCAGTCACAGGTGGCGAAGTTGTTTGGCATTGCGAATGGGATGATGCACCAAGCAAAATCCTTAAACGCAACTTCCCAGGCATTCCAAACTATCGTGATGTCACAAAAGTTGATTTCACACAAGTAGAAAAAGTAGACATTTTGACTGGCGGTTTTCCTTGCCAAGATCTAAGTCTTGCCGGTAAAAGAGCAGGTTTGGCTGAAGGCACAAGAAGTGGTCTTTGGTCAGAGTTTGCTAGAGCTATTGAAGAACTGCAACCTAAATTGGTTGTTATAGAAAATGTTAGGGGTTTGCTAAGTGCTAAAGCAGATAACGGAATGGAATACGATTCACAAACTTTGGATGATTGGGGAAGACAACCTGTTTTCACAGCAATACAGGCCGTTCTCGGATCGCTGGCCGACTTGGGGTATGATGCAAAATGGTGTGGTCTTCGAGCTGCCGATGCAGGTGCGCCCCATAACAGATTTAGAGTCTTCATTATTGCGTTCCCCCAAAGCAAGTGAAGGTTCTGGCGGGGCTTTAGGTGAAGCCGAAGCGTTGAAGCGTGGCAATACTGTTGGTGTTCGTGATCAGGTCATGGATTTGGTTGCAAGCCAAGGTTTGAAAGTTTCTAGAGAAGCAGATAATTTGCTTCCTACACCCAACACGATGGAACACAGGGAAATCAAAACACCTGAAGAGATCGCTGAATTGAAGGAGCGCAGTTCAGGGGGTTATAGAAATCTTCGTGAAGTAGTAATCAACGAGTTACCTGAAAATGATTTTCTTGATGATTTCGATGATTCTGAAATAAGGTTGCTTGGCACTCCTAGGACTTCTTCAGCTAATGGTTCTACCAGTAAAGAAGTTGAGAATGGTGCGCCTAAAGCTAGGCTTGAAGATCAAGTGCAACTATTGCCTACACCTATTGTTCGTGACTATAAGGATGGGTCAGCCGCACAAACTCGTGATGGGGTTGTTTCTGTAGATACTGTGGCTAGAGCTATTTTCAATAGCGGTGAAGTTTTGCTTCCTACATTGCGAGCTTCTGATGGCTATGAGCGCAGAAACCAAAAAACTATGGACAAGATTGCTACCGAAGGTGGTGATCTAACGATGCCTACTTTGGCTAGAACAACTATTGACTGGGGTAAGTTTGCGCCAGCTATTGAACGCTGGGAAGCAATCACTCGCCCTGCACCTGCACCTACTAAACCAGATGGTAAGAATGGTAATCATCGCCTGTCAGCTGAATTTACTGAATGGATGATGGGGTTGCCTGAAGGTTGGGTTACTAGCCCTGAAATTGGTTTGAAGCGTAACGATCAACTCAAGGCTTGCGGTAATGGTGTTGTTCCACAGCAAGCAGAACTAGCTTTGAGAATACTGCTACAAGACATTGAACTGGAAGGAAAATAATGAAAACTGCAACACAACTAAGAGATGAAGCACTAGATCAAGTAGAAGAAAACGCTAACGCTGAATGGACTAACCTGGTTGCTCAAATCATCAAAGATTTGATCGCAAAATCAGCAACTATCACATCTGACGATGTTTGGTTAGAACTACAAAACTATCCGGCAATCACAACCCATCAGCCATCTGCTATGGGGGCAATGTTTAGGTCAGCTGCGAAGCAAAACCTAATCACACCTACAGATAGGTTTATTTCGTCTGTTAGACCATCATCACACGCTAGACCTATTAGAGTTTGGCAGTCTAATGCTTGAACTATTTGGTTCTATAGGAGTTTTAGGCGTAGGGATGCTCGTAGTTGGCTTTGGCTTACTTTGGTGGCTATCAAAAATAATTGAAAACACAAACCCATTTGATGATGAAGGAGATACAGATGAATAAAGCACAAGAAGCAGTAAAACTACTTAGAGACGATAACCTACTTTGGTCAGCGGACTTTGATTTGGTCAGACACAAGATAGCTGATGTTATCGAAGAAGCAAACACAATCACTCACCCTGTAATTCTGGCTACTATTCGTGACCTATGCCATCACCTAACTAGCCCTGTCCTATTGGAGAAAAATGATGCTTGAAAACATGAACCCAACCAGCCGCCAGTATTCCTGCAAAATGAGAACCATCATTGAATCTCTAAATGATGCCGATAGGAAAATTCTGGTTGAAGCATTAGAATCGCCTTTGTGGAACAATTCTGCTCTCACAACAGCTCTAAATGAGCGTGGTCTCAAAGTAAGTCGCTATTCAGTTGATAGCCATACCAGAAAGCAATGTTCATGTTGGAGAATTTAACACCAGCCACAAAGGTTGCACCACCGCAAGGCTGGAATCCTGCCGTAGAGTTTGACGGCACAGAAGGCACAGCAACTCTTCCACCTATCGCTGACGATGAAAAGCCAGATTTTGACCAGTTTTTGGTTGATGCAGGTTTTGATCCAGAGCTGATTGAAATTGTTGGTGAGCCTAGGACTAGCCGTTGGCAGGTTGCTAGACCTTTCCCACTTGAACCACAATGGCTTACAGCCTACAAGTTCCGGTTTAGGAAGCGTAATTCAGTTGTAGATCTGCCTTTGCTTTATTCACAAGTAAAGAAAACAAAAAAAGTTGAACCCAAGATTACTGATTCTGGTAAAGCGTTTATTATTCTTTGGTCTGATCTCCAGGTTGGTAAGGCAGATCATCGTGGGGGGACAGCAGAGTTGCTTGAGCGCATTGAGCAGAAGAAGACGGCTCTTATCGCAAAAGTGAAAGAAGTTAAGCCAGAGAAAATCATTTTCGCTGATGTAGGCGATGTTATCGAAGGCTTCTCGAACACAGCAAATCTTATGCAGCTTCAATCGAACACGCTCTCAATTATGCAACAGATTGATCTAGCTACAACTTTGGCGTGGGATGTTCTAAAGGAACTCTGTAAGTTTGCACCTGTATCTTATCTTTCGGTTGGAAGTAATCATTGCCAATGGCGTGTAAGCAAACAGCGTGTAGGCACAACCCTAGACGATTGGGGTATTCACATTGGTAGAACTCTAGCTCGCCTAGCAGGTGAAGTAGGGTTGCCTATCAAGTTCTTTGAGCCACAACCTAATGACGAAAGTTTGGCTTACGACATTTTTGGTGACGAATTCCACATCCTAGGTTTATGGCATGGACACCAATCGGCTAGACCAGACCAAGTTCCAACTTGGTGGAGACAGCAAGCATTTGGTAGGCAACCAGTAGCCAGCGCAACTATCGGCATTTCTGGTCATTTCCATCATCTAAGAGTTCAAGAACTTGGTTCTACCCCTAGGGGAACAAGCCGTTTCTGGGTTCAAGCTGCCACATTAGATAATGGTTCTGGCTGGTTTAGGCAGACCGCTGGTGAAGATAGCCAACCAGGACTTGTCTGTTTTTCAGTTGAAAAAGGCAAAGACTTTACCGGAACTGTTTGGAAACTCTAGATTTTATGCTAGATTTGGTTTAGATCTCCTAGTAGCCATGCATGTAAAAGCCCTGTTGCTAGGAGATCTTTCCTTTACATTTGATCTACGATTGGAACATTATGGAAACATTTGTTTGCGCTAACGGACATCAAATGACTATTGTTTTTGATAAAAAATCACCTAGACCACCATTTTGTTTGAGTTGTTTAGGTAGTTGGATTGAATAATGATACGGGAGAGATGTTCTTGTGGGGCAGAGTTTGAGACAGATGAAAAATCTGCTTTACAGCTCCTAAAGTCTTGGCGAGCAACTCACCGACACGAAATAACAGAGCCAGTAAACTTTGTGAATAGCAGCTCACAAGTTGAGCAAGCAACACAAGCAATAACAAAAGAACCAGAACTACAAATCGGTTTTAGACCTGAAGGAGACTAATGCCAGTTTATGAATATCAATGCTCTAATGGCCATAAGTTCATTATTACTGAACCAATAAACAATAACCATATTCCACCAAAAAAGTGTAAGCAATGTAAAGAAAATTTGGTTAGACTATTTGGTAGCCCATCAGTCCAGTTCAAAGGATCTGGTTGGGGTAAAGATTAGAAAGGGAATAATGAAACCTTGGGAAAAGCTAGTATTTGGTTTGAATTTGGTTCTAACAGCAATAGTTTTGGTTCAAATGATCATTTGGTTCGACAATCCGGTTGAAAATTGTTGGGACAAATACCAAACCGAAAAGCAAGCAATAGAAAACTGCGAAGATCACAATGGGTAGGTTTCCTAAACCTTGTCTAGACTGCGGTCAGCTCACTACCGGCAATAACAGATGTGATGAACACGAAAATCTGGTTGAACAGTTACATAACGCTAAAAGGGCAGTAGTAAAGAAACAGACGGGACAGTATTCCGGTGATTACAAGAAAAGGGCAAAACTGGTTCGTGAGACTGCTTTACTTTGCCATTTATGCGGTGATGGTGCTAGGGTTAATGATCCTTGGGTTGCTGACCATCTTAATCCTGGGGAATTTGGTTCTAATGCGATCTTGCTGCCAGCTCACAAGAGTTGTAATGAGAAGCGTGGAAATAAACCAGTGATCTAAAATTTGGTTATTTGGTTCTAAAATTTGGTTGTGATACCCAATACCAGGTAACAAGCTAGACCCCCTAATCTTTGTCCGTTAGGGGGTTTTTAGCTTTTATAACGAATTTATAACGAAACGCAACAAAGTTGATCTTTATTGTCCAGGTCTGCCGTATTGTGTGTTTTGTAGCTGATAACGGCTACCTAAACAAAAAGGGAAAAAATGGAACTAACAAATCAAGAAGCAAGAATTATCAAGCGTATTTACGACAAGTATTACGCCAACAACATTTCTGCCGCAGAAGCTTTAGCAGATTTGGAAGAGCTGATCACTGGCGGTGACAACTAATGGCTAGACAAGTAGTGTTTGTTATCTCTGTTGATATTGACAACAAGATCGTTTTTATAAATGATGATGTCCTAACAACTGTTTTCGAAGCTGACCAGAGCGTTTGGGACACCGAAGCTATGGAATGGCGTAAGCACACCTATAACGAATACCAGAAAGCCCTTCGTCTCCTAAACACCGAGAAACTGGCGGATGACTAATGACTAAGGAGCAAACCTGGGAATTACTAAACATCTATAACCTATTGGCAGACACAGATCGAGCTAACAACAGTTACGGGTTTAATCTGCTAACCGAATTCATTGAAAATAATTGTTTTGCAACACCGGAAGATAAGGAAAAGGGTGAATGAGTATTAGTTACGAGAGAAATTACCAAGGAGCTTGGGTTCTAACAACACTTGCCGGAAATCGTTTTTATTCGAGAGTGTATTACGGCTACACAAAAAAAGAAGCAACAGAACTATTTAGAGATTATGTGAAGGGAACTAACTAAATGAAATTGGCAACTAAACTCTGGGAAATCTATAACGGGGATGAAACTTTTATCTCTTGCGCTAATTGCAGCTTCAAGTTTCTTATGGAGCTTTACAACAAAAACTCGATCTCTGTTATGCCTATGTATGACAAGAATTATAAAGATGAAGCTTCGGGGATCACTGCCCAAGAAGATTTCTTCAACGAACACTCTTTAGACAACTGCGAGACAGAACATTTTTGCTCCGGTTGCAACATTAACTTAGATGAAGGGAACTAAATAAATGTTTGATTATTCTGTAACTTTTAGCTTCGAGCTATTTTCGATCACTACTGGCGTTTATGCCCTAAATGTTCGCCTAGCCAAAAAATACGCCAAAGAAAGAATTTTGGAGTGTTCTGGTCTGGATGTAGATGATTTGTCTCACGAGATCACTGTCGAAGCTATGGGGAGACTTGTCTAATGGGTAACGCTTGTAATTTTTGTGGTAGTGATGATATGGATAAGGGAGATTTGAAACCTTATCTATTTGGAAATAAATTTACGGGCGAGAGCTTCGGTCAAATTTGCAGCTATTGTTTAGAAAACTACATTAACTAAAGAAAAGGAAAAGGGAAAATGGGTCAGTATCATTTGCTCATAAATAGTGAGCGTAAAGAATTTGTAAATCCCCGAATGTTAGGTATGGGTATGAAGCAGATGGAGCATTGCGGATTTCTTGGCGATTTGCCGTTCATCCAGTATTTGCTGACTACTGCAAGCCCTGGGCGTGGCTTCGGTGATTTCTCGTTGAATAATGATCGAGAATTTATTGGGCGTTGGGTTGGAGATAGAGTTTTTATTCTGGGTGATTACACAGAAGAGAATGATGTTCCTAAAGTTAGGTTTGCCCATAAGTTTTGGATGGCTATTCACGCAGTAGATACTGACTGGACTGATGTCAGTGATCTTGCTGCCGAAGCTTTACAAAAACTAGATTTAGATAAAATCTACAATTAGAGAAAAGGAAAAAGGGAAAATGAAACCAGTAGTAATGGATAGACATATTGCTAATCTTGGAGAGCAAGCCGGTATGGGTGATGAATGGCCCGAACTATTTTGCGATGAAGAGTTTATGCGGATGGTTCAAAAACACTATAACGAGATGGTGAAATACATTAAAACTACTTACGGCAACGCTAAGTAAAACAAGTAAAGGAAAAAGGGAAATGATCGAAACTGTTTTTGTTGGACATCTATCAACAACTCACTTTGATTTCTATGTTGTTGCAGACACAGAGCAAGAGCTTATAAATCAAATGGCTAAAGCCTGGGCAGAGCATAGGACTAAAACTGGAGCGTCTCTGCTCTGGGATGATGTTAGCGAAGATTTCTTTTATAAAGCTATGCCAGTCAATTCAACACACAAAAGATAAGGAAAAGGGAAAATGAAAATAAGAAAACTGATCGAAGATTTACTAAAAGATAATTTGCTTGATGATGAAATTATCGTGAGCTATTGGGATAAAAACTATTTTGTCGAAACTAATGAATTTAAAAGGGAAGATGTAGATAAGGTTTGGGAAGAGTTTGTTAATCAAGGGCAGCAGACTGTTGATGGTCATTTAGATTTCACCCAAACTGGTTACGATTTGGGCAGTGATCTCGAAAAACTAATTAAGGATAATGATGGAGAGTGAAGATTTGCTGCCCCCTTGGGTTGCACAACCAAAAACTAATAGCTTCGGTCAAGAGCTTTTGAAATGGTCTCTGTTTTCGATCTTGGTTATGGTTACTTTTGGGTTTGTTTTAATGTTCGATAACACTAATGATGGAATGAAGGGAAATCACTAATGAACTTTTACGCATACACAACCGGAGTATCTGGTTTCGGTTTCGGCCCTAACTCTGGCGTTTGGGATTATGTCTGGGCGGACACTATTGCAGAAGCTTTAGCAATAATTCGGTTAGACATTAAATCTGGTCAAGTTTCGGTTCGTAGAGCGGGTATGAGTGAATGGGACTGTGATAATTTCACACTTGCCGGACACTATCCGCACCAGTGATCCGCTAAATCTGGTCAAAATCTGGTCAAAATTTGGTCTAAATCTGGTCAAATTTTGGTCAGTTTTTGGTTTAAATCTGGTTGAAATCTGGTTCGATCTCTGCAAGATCTGGTTACCCAACGCCAGAAGATCACCCCCAGAACACTTTAGGGCAGCTCCGGCTTAGATCACTGGGCTAGCTCATTTCCAGGTTTCGCCCAATAGCTCGAAAACTTACCACACCGAACACCTTAGACACGCCAAAATGAGATAACAAACTTGTTACAAACAAATTCGAGCTAATTCACCAATTTCCAGGTTGAAACCTATAAATTATTAGTTAGGCAATTGCCTAAAACTAATGAAGGGTAAATTATGGAAACTAAAGAAGAGCAGACATATCTTGACACTCTCTATATGTCTAAGGATCAATTCGAGGTTTGGCATTTTATGTGCAGACCTTGCGCTAATGAGTTTGCGGAAGCTAACCGCCTAGTTTGGGCTAGAGACCCGCTTAGGCAAATTGAAATAGCTCCGGCATACACTAAAACTGTGCAGCCTAGACCAGAAGGGGAAGAGTTCGAACCGATTAGTTTTGAACCCTTTACTCTGGAAGGTTTAGACACTCCCCCAACTTGTGAAACTTGCGACATTTATCTAGAAGGGTATCTGTCTAGTTACGGGGTTGATTACATTACAGACCCCGCTAATGAATTTCCGCAACATATTATTAAGCTTTATCTAGGCGAAAACTAATAGAAGGGTAATCAACTAATGGCAACATATAAAGAACCTAAGTTCTACAATAGAGACGGCAGTTTAACCGCCTATTCTTTAGCTTGCGGATATGTCCAAATTCTGGGCAATGGATGGAAGCTTTATCAAGATGGATGCTATCACTTGCAACGCTCTAATGCCGAATGGCACACCTTTAGTTCTTTAACTGAAGCTCGCAAAACCTACAAACAACTAATGAAGGGTCAAAACTGATGGTTACTGTAACCTATAACAACACCGCAACTGAAGCGGACAAAATTGAAGCCGCAAAACATATATTCGAGACATACCACACCAAGGGCGGAAAACTGGAGACAGTGATCCACAAAACAAACAAAACTAACACCGCCTGGACTTACTCAGTCCGGTTATGGTATGTTGATCAGTCTGGTTTAGTAGATAATTTGTATCTTAACTACTATTTGGAGCTTCTAGGTTTCGGTAAGCGCAACCCCGAAGGGTATTTAAAGGGTAACGGGGGCGGCTTCGAGCGGAGCTTCCAAGTTGCATATCAGTTAGGACACGCCCTAAGTAATTACGGGTTTATAGCCGAAGGTTTCGAAAACCAAGGTTACTCTATCGAGCGTTACAGTTTGGCGAACTAATGAAGCCTAATCAAATATTTGTAGGCAAACCGGAAGGGCTAGCAACCTGGACAGATTACCCTAAAACAATTCGGTTGGTTAGACAAATTCAAGCCCCGTTTAGTAATCGGGGAGACTGGGAAGCGGTTAGCGTATATACCCCGAAGGGTTGCAGTTTCCCAGTTTCGGTTAGTCAAATTTGGACAGAAGCGCAAATTAGAGCAACCTTTACAGTCCCCGATTAGCTCTAATCTGGTTTAGATTTGGTCAAATTCTGGTCAAATTCTGGTCATATTCTGGTCATATTCTGGTCAGTATTTGGTTAGAATTTGGTCAGTTTTTGGTTTAAGGGGGGTATTGCTGCCCCAGTGATCCCCCCCCGAACTCACCGGACACCCCCGCCCCTAAACTGATCTCGTGCAGTAACCAAGTTTAGCCCCCCAGTGATCCAGATTAGCCCCCCGAAACCTTTAGGACAGTTCGGGGGGTTTGTCGTATCCAAGTCATACCACACCGAACACCCTAGACACGATAAAGAGAGACATCCAAACCCCCAAAACTGCCCAAAATACCCCCTAAAGCCCTAAAGCTCCCGAAATTAGGGGGGTAAATAGGTTACAGACACGCCCAACAATTGTTATCAAATACCTTGCCTAATGGGGTTGCCCTAGGGCATACTTGTTATGTGAGCAAGAGCGCTCACCTAAACAAAGGGATAAGTTATGAACGATTACAGACACGGGATATTGACCCGTATTAGCACAGAACTAGAAGGGGTTGAATGGCAAGAATTGCCAGAAGGGGTTAGAGACTTTATCGGTCATTACGAGACCCTAAGCCCGCACATTGAATATCCGCTTTACCTATTTACACAATTAGGCGAATGGCAGTTAATTATCGGGTTCGGGGATACAGACCCGTATATGTGGGATGGAACTATCTACTGGCAGATACAGAGAGACTATTCCACAAGTGATTACTATTCGGGCGAAATTGCTAACGGTTCGCCTAGGTATGTTTTATGGACACTATTCGACCAACTAGATGAAGAACTAAAGAAGGGGGCTAACTAATGCCAACTCATTACCTAATCGCCCTAATCGCCCTTGGGGCGTTCTTTACGGGGCGAATTTACCAACACCTAATAAACAACAGTTACGACAAGAAGAAGGGCAACTAATGGAAACCGCAAACCGCAAACTAATAACCAGACTGCTAATGCTGGAGCAAGAGAGCATAGTTACCGAACTAGAGCAAGTATTCGCCCAAATTAGGGCTAACGATGGAATAGTTACCGAAGAGACTAACGGGCAACTAAACGACATCTATCCACGCCTAGAAGCCGTTAGAGACACCATTACCAAGTTCGGGGCAACCCGCCCCAAGTTGCAGACCTACACTTACCTAACGGGCGATATTGTGGAGATAGAAGCCCATTCACTCGAAGAAGCGGAGCGCAAACTAGAAGAGATGGATTACGAGACCATAGAAGCCCAGAGTGTGTTACAGAGTATCAACTAACCCCCAGTAACCCCCTAAGCCCCCTAAAGCTCTCAAAGTTTAGGGGGTTTAGTCATACCCCAGACACTCGTTGCAGTGATCCACAAACCAGACACCAGACAAACCCCGAAACTGATCTTATACAGTAACCCCAAACCCCCGAACCTGGACAAACCTAAAACAAATACTTACCTAGGTAAATAAAATACTTACATAGGTAAAATTTACCTCGGTAACTAATCCAAGGGGGGGGGTGGAGCAAATCATCCGGCAGCCCAAGATCCCCACACCCCGCTCGA
>Ga0214917_10001051_pt1 | contig 36040 bp, 37 predicted proteins | sample LL_1208_BB_MetaG_FD_177983 | JGI IMG/M metagenome (GOLD analysis project Ga0214917, IMG submission 177983) | Freshwater microbial communities from Lake Lanier, Atlanta, Georgia, United States - LL_1208_BB | ecosystem: Environmental > Aquatic > Freshwater > Lake | place: USA: Georgia | collected... | reverse complement strand
GGTCGGATCGCGCTTGCCCGGTTGCGGCAATCACAAGGCCGTGGGGAACAGGCAAGAGCTGAGGCGCAAAGGGCGCTTGAACTTGCGCCGAAGTTGCTGCCGCGCGAGGCCAGCCATGTCCAAACACTCGCCAGCGTGGTGCGCGGTGAAGGGCGTGCCGCTTTGGCGAGGGTACATTCACATCTGGAAACCTATCCCAGGGACGTGATGGTCCTCGCACCTGCCACAGGCGTGTTCGGCTTGATTGGCTTCTCGGGCGAGGTCGGTCGCGAGCAAGCCTTGCTGAGGTTTCTGCAGCCATACTGCAACGTCTTGGCGGACGATTGGTGGTTCAAAGCGACGCTGGCCTTTGCAGCGTGCGAGACCGGACATCTGGACTCAGCAGCGCGACTCGTGGCGCAGAGTTGGACGCTCAATCCGAGAAGCGCGAATACGGCCCATATCCGGGCCCACATCGAATACGAGCAGGGACGCGATCACGAAACGCTGAGCTGGCTTGAAGTTTGGCTGGCCGACTACGACCGCAAGGGTCTGATGCACTGCCATCTGTGGTGGCATGTTGCGCTTGCGCGCTTACGGCTGGGCGATGCGGGCCGTGCGTTGCAGGCGCTTGGTCGATTTGTGTATGCACCAGGATCCAGTGATGGCGCTTGGGGACCTGGGTTGAATCTGGTGACTGACTCGGTGTCCTTGATGTATCGGGCATGGCTGCGCGGCGTCGAGGTATCGCCCGCCCAGTGGGCAGCGCTTTCTATCCATTCCCGAAGGTACTTTGCCAAACCCGGGATTCGCTTCGCGGACTTTCACTTGTGTCTGAGCCTTGCTATGGCTGGCGCAGCGCATGAACTGGACGAGTGGTTAGCGCAGATCGATGGTCCAACGGCTCCCCTGATCAGGCATGCGAACCACGGCTTTCTTGCCATTGCGCAGTCACGCTGGGGCGTAGCGGTTTTAGAGCTTGAACAGGCGTTGCCCAACCACGAGATCTTGGGCGGCAGCCGGGCGCAACGCGACCTGCTGCTAGAAGCCTTGGCCTTCGCGCGAAGCCGCGGCGCCCCACTTGATCACCAATTCGGCCGCGGGGTCAGGGCTTCTTGAGGTTGATGCGACTGGCCTGAAAGTGCCGATGTCCGTGCCCACTTCTGAGAAGAAGCGCAACGATGTCGAGTGAGTTTTCATATTTATTTTTAACACCCTCTATCGCCCTCACCCACCCGCAACCACCCTAAGCTTCCTCGCGCCAACGCTTGGTACGACAAAAGCGAGGCTGTTTCCTCCGCCTAGCGTATGAAGAAATAAACCCTCTCGATTAGTCCGCAAGTAAACCATTGATTTAATGGACAATTTTTTTATCACTGCTTGCGGACTTCGGAATTTCCCTCACCCCAGGGGCTTCAGAGAAACCGGGTAAACGCAGAGGATTGGGCCCCAATAGGCCAAAACCGATCAAACCCCGTGGTCCGCAGGTTTTGGCGCTAACCCGCACCTTTCCGCAGGGGTTTGCGAAGCTTGCAGGAAAAGGACCCCTAACTCAGAGGAGTTAGGGGTTTGAGATTGGAGGCGGACGGTTGACCATGTGCCGACTGGCCTCCCGAGCTTATGAGCACTGGTGCGGGCTGGTGCGGGAATCCCGCAACCATCCTTGGTTGCTACAGCACCAAATCAGCGCTTCGTACTTGCGTCTTCAATCGCTTTGGTCATGGCTGAATGCTCCCACTTCACAGCCTTGCATCCGCTTTGCTGAAATGCTGGCGGGGTTTTGGCCGGCGGTGTGTCACCTTTGTAAACACCAATGACGCCCTTGCCGCGTTTCAGGCTTTCCTCGATCTCCCAATTGACCCATTTACTGGAGGCGGTCTTGTCAGTGAGGTACACCATAGTGACCGAGCAGCTATCAATTTTTTCGCGGATGTTTCGCTTGATGTAATCGGCATTGGTGCTGTCATAGGGCTCCTTAACCGAATGATCATCGAACTGCAGATCCGTCTTCTCGTTTTTTGCCTGACCACGCAGTAGATTTACTTCGTCCAAGTCATCGTGATCAAAGCTGATGAACACGTGCCTGCTCACATCCTCTTTGGCTTCAGCAAGCCGCTGCTTAACCTTGTCCTCAAGCCTTCTGATATCCGAGCTGAACAAACCGCCACCGGAGCCGCCACCCATATTTATTCTCCTTCGTTGAATTGAAACTCGAGGCAGGCAATGCAGCGACCGCAGGGTTGACTGTTGCCGGTATGGCACGAGTAGGTTCCGGCCACACCCTTGTCCGTCGCAAGCCGAACGACATCAACCTTGCCGAATTCGATTAGTGGTGTGAGTACTTTAATCTGACGCCCCATCGCTGCCGTAATGGCCTGCTCAGCCTGAACGAGAAAGGGTTGGCGTTGATCTGGAAACAAACTGAATTGTTCGGCCAGCAAGCCAATGGCGACCGACGATGCACCGACCTGATAAGCGTAGGCGCTGCCCATCAGCAAGAACAGCAGATTCCGGCCTGGCGTAAAAGCGTCGTCCTTCACGTCCATGCTGACATTCGTCAGGCCGGAGGCAATGACTTGCCCGAAGCCGCTGATATCCATCCTTGTTGGTACGGGGAGCCCAAGCTGCAGATGAACAGCTTGGCATGTCGCCCATTCCTTGGCGGCTGCCCGTTGCCCATAGTCAATGAACAATGGAAAGTGGTCGATGTGGTCTTCCTTGGCCATAACGCCAATCAGGGTCGAATCAAGGCCGCCCGAAACGAGATTCACAAAACTCATAGATAGGCCTCTCGTTTAGCAACGCGCATCGTCAGCCAGGTTGCCAGATCGACACAACCCAACGAGTGTCCAAATCGAGATGCGATCTCACGAAACGTATCTTCGATTTCCTCATAACAGGACAAGCGTCCCAGTCGGCTCGGCGCAATCCTGATTCCACGAGTCAGATGCAGATAGTCGAGCACATGCACATCTAGCACTGCGAGATCGGCGCAGTAGCCGATGCGCCGCAAGAAGAGGCTGGCTTGTTTCGGCCCGAATCCCCAAACGTTCAGCATCAGGTGCTTACGTACATCTTTGGCGCTGTCGGCGGCAAAAAGCAGTCCGCGCAGTGAATGTCCCTTGCCATACATTTCCGTGACCGTGGTGGCGAGCAACGATGCCAACCGGTTTCTGAATCGTGGCATCACTTTGCGCACGCCCCCATCCTTGTCCGGTACAGATAACGGCTGGCTGAGTGCATCGATAATCTGTACTTCGCAGTCTGTCATGCCAGCCAGTTGTTTTGAGAACAGCAAGCCCCGATTTCGCAATCGGTCGGCGGTGGCAACTGCCATCTCGAATTGCATCTGGCTACCGAAAATGCAAATCGCCGCTTCGTACAGCATTTCATCCTCGGTCAGCAGGCGCCAATCCAGTATTGAACCGCTTTGAGCCTTGATCTCGCTACACATCGCATCGATGGTGCGATTGATGATTTCGGCATTCATGAATCACTCCAACCAAACTCTGCTGCACAGTGACGAAACACATGTGCGGGGAAATTATGGCGGCTGAAATCAACCACCGTTTCGTTGGCAATGGCTACCCGCAACCGTTGCATCCATGAAGCATAGAACTCCAGGTTGTGCACCAGCGTCCGCGCCTGAAATGAAAGTCCTGCGTCGAACCACGCCGTTTGCTTGGCGAAGAAGTCTGCCTGCGACAGGTGGTAAAGCAGGCCCGTGTCGTGATCAACGACTGTCTGGCACCACTCCAGACCATCGAAGCTATCCGCACCCATGGCTGAGTACAGAGCAATCGAAATGGGGTTGCCCGTGCCAAGCAGATGCACGGCAACGTAACGATCCAGTTGGTTGAGTGCGTTGCGAATGGCAAGCACGCTGCGGGCCCGTTCGATCACGCCATCACCCAGACGGCGTTCCGCGACAGCCAACATGGAAATGCCGGTCTGCACAGCAACGGTGTGGCACAGACCCGGCAAGTCCTGGGCGTCGCCGTGAATGATCGGCACAATTTGGCAAGAACCAGCTGCGGCTTGATCTACTTTCCAGCGGGCCACCACCAACGCCACGTGCTCGCTCGCATCTGCGGGCGGCTGTTGTTCATCAAAGCCGAAAGCGATATCGCAAGGAAACCCACCCAACATCTGATGAAATGAGGTCTGCCGCCACTGATCCCGGGCATCTTTCCAGAAGCTCTCATAGTTGCCCGAATCCATTAGTGTCACGGCTCCGGCATCACGCGACGCTTGTAGCAACTTGGCGGCATCTTCCTGCTGATCAAGGGCGGCAAGGTCGAACGCAGACACCACAAACTGCTTATTGATACCGACCAGCGAAGCCAGCACTTGCAGGTAGTCCAGCGGTTGCAGCGCGGTTTTGACCGAGGAAATCGAAGGGAAATAAACAGGCAGCGGCAGGGCTTTGCCGCCGAAATCCAGTTCAGGCGGACGGCGCACGATCATTCCTTGCTCTCCGCCTTGGCGGTGGCGATGCGCCGGGTTTCATTGAACCAGTTGGCGTGCTCTGTCGAGACATGTTCCTCGACCCTTTCCGCCAAGGCAATCAGTCGATCAGGCTCTGCCAACCCTTTGTAGGGACCCGCATTGGAGAGAAACAGGTACTGCTCGTGCTTGAGCCGTTCGGCGGTGGCACGGTAGGTGACCCACAAGGTCGAGTACTGGTTCATCTGCTGAGCAGCCTCCAGCACGGCGATCAAAATGCCAGCAATCGATGCTGCCCACTTGGCACAGTCGGCAGTCAGCAGGCTGGTGGCCGGGATCAATACCGCCAATCCCACCTGCGCGAGCTTTAAGCGTTTGTACCAGCGCTGGCAGTGCTGGCTCTTGCTGTCATACCAGTTCCGCTGATCGATCAGCCGGAACCATGCCGGATGCGCCTTGACCGAGTCGGGCACGGGCGGCTCACTGGGTGCGCAGTTATTGACAGCATTCATCCTGTTCTCCCTTTTATTGTGTAAACACCCGCTCCAGCGTTGCGGGCAGCAGTGCGGCATTGGCTTCGCGGATGGCGGTGTGTTTGGCCTTGAGGGCGGCGATTTCGGTTTGCAGGCGGTCGAAGGTTTGCTGTACCGCCAGCGTGGGCATTGGCACCTCTAGGGCCATCAGTTTTTCCAGGCCCAAGGTCCGGTTGCGCCCAGCTCCGCCGGGCGATGCCTCGCCGATCTTCAGCACTCCCTCATCGGTCAAGAAGTAGTAGCGCAGGAACGCGGCAGTCGTCAGCTCCGGGTTGGCTTGGCAGGTAATGAAGCGGTGAGAACCGAAGCGACCCGCATCCTCAGGCTGAGCAATGGCAATCGCACCCTCCCATGCAAAGACGTTGGAAAACAACAGGTCACCGGGTTCGATGCTGTACAGACGCTTGGTTCCGACGTCGCCGCCAGACAGCGGCGGCTTGTGGAAGGTCCCTTTGCCGAAGGAGCGGATGCCTAGCTCTGGATATCTGCCATTCAGGTCAATGGATTGCTCCCGGCGCACCAGCGGTGCCACCTCCGCCATCGGCCGCAGCGGTGCATCGGCAATAGCATCGCGAAAGCGCAGTGCCAAAAGGTGTTCGGCATCGCGCTCAACGGCATCCAGATGCGCTTCGACCTGCCGGGTTTTCTCGGCCAGTGCGTCGAGACGGGCGACGAGGGCTTGTTGCTCGGTCAGCGGTGGCAGCGGGATTTCCAAGTCGAAAAAAAATTGTTCTTTGAATCGGTTGCGCGTAGTTGGTGTGCTGCCTGTGCAGTTTTCCTCAACTTTCCGCCACACACTTGGCAACTGAAACCATCGCGCCAAGTAACCCAATTCAAGGCGACGTTGATCGGCGCGGAAAATGGGGAACTCATTCGATACAAAACAGCCATCCATTGCCTCGGTGATAAGCCCAAAGGCTCCGCGCCAAGCGAATAGACGACTGTAAATAAAGTCTCCCGCTCTCACTTGATTGAGACGCGCGGCTGATGTTTCTGTGCCAGCTACCGTTTCACGAATGAATGGGCCATTTCCTTCTAGGCGCACGCCAACGAGTTGATAGCTTGCATCGGGATCGACACGTTCCATGCGGTCGATCTGCTCAAGCAATTCTCCGAGTTTTACTGATGGCCACGCCTTCATACACCGCCCTCCGCATCACCACCGCGCGCAATCTGCCGCATTTCCAGCTCGCGCCGTGTTTTTTCCAGTTCCTCGGCCAGCAATTTTTCATCCGGCAGCGCCGTCCGGTATTCAGCCGTTAGCACCTTGTTGGACAAACCTTCAAGCGTGTAATGTGCTTCGTTGCTGCCTTTGCCTGCGCACAGGATTAGCCCGATGGGCGGGTTTTCGCCGGGCTTCATCCAGCGCTGACGGGCGTAATTGAGGTACATGTGCATTTGCCCGGCATCGGCATAACTGAACTGGCCAACCTTGAGATCAATGACCAGCAGGCACTTCAAGCTGCGGTGAAAGAACAAGAGGTCGATGCGAAACCAGTTGTCGTCCAGCCGCAGGCGACGCTGGCGGCCCACGAAAGCGAAGTCGTCGCCCAGCTCCAGCAGGAAGTCAGCCAGGTGCTGGATCAGCGCGTCCTCAAGGTCGGATTCGGAATACTCGTCCTTGAGATTGAGGAACTCCAGCACGAAGGGGTCTTTGATGGCCTGTTCGGGGGTGAGGGCATCACCGGGTTCGGCCACTTCCCCCTTTTCGAGCATGGCGGCCTTGTTGTGCGAGAGGGCGATGCGTTCGTAAAACTGGCTGTTCACCTGCCGGTCGAGCTGGCGCACCGACCAGCCGCAACGCAATGTCTCGGTTTCGTAGAAAGCACGGGCCTGCGGGTTTTTGACCGAGAGCAGACGCACGTAGGCCGACCAGGGCAGCGGGAAGGCTTGGGCCAGGGTGGTTAGATCCGGGGATTGTCCAGACACCGTCTGGAGAGCTCCCGCCTGTGAAGATTCTCCAGGCGGTGTCTGCGCAATCTGAGGGGCGGCAGATTTGCCAGACAGTGTCTGGCAAATCTTGTCCGTGGGCCAAGCCAGATAAAACAGACGCATTTGCTGCAAATTTTGCCGACTAAAGCCACGCCCGAAACGGGCAGACAAGTCTGTAGCAAGGCGCAGCAGCAAGCCTTCACCGTATTCTGCTCGTGATTGCCCGCCCTGCTCGAATTCGACAATGCGCCGCCCGATCTCCCAATAGCTGGCGGTCATCAGGGCATTGACGCTGCGTGCGGCGGCGTGGCGAGCCGATTCCAGCAGCGCGACGATGTCGGTGTGGACGGCAGCGTAGTCTGCCTGAGCCAGAATGGCTGGTGTGCTGCGATCGGTCATTCCTGTACCTAGGATACCAAGGCTTCGATCTCGCCTAAGAGGCGCATGACTTCAGCCTCGTGGCTACGCATGGCGGCGATCAGGTCTTTCGGATCGGCATGTTCCAGCCCGGCCTTGGCATTCGGGTTCTTGAGGTCCAGGTTGTAAATGGGCCAGTACAGCGCATCACCTTCGGCCTGCGCCGACTTGGCAGCCTGCTCATGGGCCTGTTGCTCGCTCTTGAGCGCCTTCAAGCGGTCTTGCAGTTCAGTTTTCTGACCGTTGGCTGCGGCCTGAATGGCCTGCTCCAATTCCCGAATGGGTTTGCCCAAGGAGATGGCGTCATTGCGTTCGGCTTCGGCACGCTGCCAGTGCGGCGTGGCAGCCTCGACGGCGGCAGCGCGCTTGGCGGCAAAGTCCACCTTCCAGGCTTGCGGGCCTTCCTCCCGGTTGTTCCACCACGCTGTGGCCTGCGCGAATTCCTCGAATTGCAGGGGCGCGGTCTTGCTGTATTTCTTGCGGCCTTCGGGGAGTGGCAGTTCGTAATACCAGATGGTGTCGGTGGGGCCGCCGCGTTCGAAGAACAGCAGGTTGGCCGGAATGTCGGTGTAGGGCGCGAACACGCCTTGCGGCAGGCGCACGATGGTGTGGAGTTTGAACTCCTTGAGCATTTCCTCCTTGATGACGGCGCTGATGCCATCGCCAAACAGGGTGCCATTGGGCACGACCACGGCGGCGCGGCCGCTGCGTGCAGTCGGCTTGCTACCGGGCACCGGCGCACCAGCCACGCGCAGCTTGCGCATGATGTACTGCAGGAACAGCAGCGCGGTTTCCGCCGTCTGCATATTGGGCGGGAAGTTGGCCTTGATGCCGACTTCTTCTTCACCGCCAAAGGGCGGGTTGGTAAGGATGACGTCCACGCGCTCGCTGTGGCCGATTTCGTTGATCCGTCGATCCAGCGTATTGCCGTAGGCGATTTGCGGGGCTTCCAGCCCGTGCAGCAACAGGTTCATCTGCGCCAGCATGTAGGGCAGTGGCTTGGCTTCCTGGCCATAGAGAGTGTCGCGTTGCAAGTTGCGCCGCTGATCGGGCGAACTCACCTGTGGGGCGATGTGGTCGTAGACCTCGACCAGAAAGCCGCCCGTGCCACAGGCGGGGTCCAACACTGTTTCACCCAAGCGCGGGTCGGTGGCCTGCACCATGAAGCGCACGACCGGGCGCGGCGTGTAGAACTCGCCTGAGTCGCCTGCTGCATCGCGCATTTCACGCAGCATGGATTCGTACAGGTGCGAGAGCGTGTGGATTTCTTCGCTGGCCGAGAAGTGGATGCCGTTGATCTTGTTGATGATGTCGCGCAGCAGGTAGCCGCTGACCATGCGGTTTTGCACGCCTTTGAACACGTTGGCGATGACTTCACGCTGGCTGCCTTTTTCGCCTTCGCCTGCCAATCCGCGCAAATAGGCGAACAGGCCTTTGCCGGTGCTGCCATCCGCACGCACGGTGAATTCCTGGCTAATGAACGCCAGCAGTTCGTCGCCAGTGATGCCATCTTCGCGGGCAGCCCAATCGCGCCAGCGATAGGGTGATTCGATGATGGGCTGATAACGCTTGCTGTCGAGTTCAGCTTCTTCCTCGTGCACGATTTCGAGGTCGTCAAGGAACTTGAGGAACATCACCCAGGTGAGCAGCGGCAGGCGGTCCACGTCACCATTGAGGCCTTTGTCCTTGCGCAGGATCTTGCGGGCGGTGCCAATCAGCGCAGACAGGTTTTCGCGCGTGGTGAGCGGCGTTTTGGCTTTGCGTGGCGCGCGGGTCTTTTTCTCGCCGGTGGTGGCAGATTTGGCCATCGTGTCAGGTTCCCATTATTGGTATAGCGCGGTCTGCAGCCGGGATACAGCGTCCTTCATGCCGCGCACGCCGCCAAAGTGGCGGGTGGCGATTTCGGAAGGACTGCCGTAGCGGTCGAAGGGTTGCACCTTCATCAGCTCGGACAGCGCATTAAATTGCAAAATGCCGCGCTCGACATAGCGGTCGAGCAGCAGCGACAGAATTTCGCGGGCGGTCTCGCCATGCTGAGCGAACAGATCTTGGGCCTGACGCTTGGCCGCCTCCGCACGCTGGCGGCGAGTGAGCAGCGGCGCGTTCCAGCCCAGATGGCAAAGCAGGTCGAAGGGATCGGCATCGGGCTGTTCACTGCTGGCGGCCAGTTCCTCGAAGCTGATGCCGCGTTCGGTCAGCTCGCGCAACACTTCGGCACGCGTGTCCGGATTGACCCAGGCCGATTGCAGTGCCTCGCGTGTCGGGTAGAGCGTGCGTACAGCGCGGCCTGAATATTCGGTGTACTTGACCACCTGCAGTTTCTTGCCATCGGTGTCGAGGTCATAGACCAGATGGCCAATCACTTCGACTTCGCCGCCGTCAATGTAGAACTTGCGGGGTTCTGCCGGTGGCTCCGTGATGATTTCGCCGTTGCCGCCTGTGTCATCGCCCTGTTCAGTTTCGACCACGTACTCTGCTTCGGGCTCCGCTACGCCCGGAACTTCGTCTGCGGCGGTTTCGACGACTTCGCCCGACTCATCGACCGTTACTTCTTCGATACGAGCAGGATCACCTTCGAAATCGGGGTCGGCAAAGTGGCGCGTGGCCGTGCCGGTGAAGTCGATGATGTTGAAATACTCTTTGCCGTAATCCACCTTCAAGCGGGTGCCCCGACCGACGATCTGCTTGAATTCGGAGCGCGAGCCCACGACACGCGCCAGCACCACGTTCTTAACCATTTCAGCATCGACGCCGGTGGTCAGCAGTTGGGATGTGGTGAGGATGACCGGCGTGGGCTTGTCCACGTCCTGAAAGTGCGACAGATGGGTGAGTCCAATCGCGCCCTCGTCGGCGGTGACGCGGCAGACATAGTCGGGGTACTGCTTGACAAGATCGCTATTCAGATTGATCAATTCCTGTCGCATCTCGGCGGCGTGTTCTTGATCCACGCAGAACACTAGGGTCTTGGCGAACCGGTCAGTGCCTTTGAGCAGATCGGTCAGGTGGCGGGCCATCGCCCGGGTGCGCGAGCGCAGCGCGACCACACGTTCGAAGTCTTTGGTCTGGTACTCGTCATCAGGTATTTCGCGACCATAGCGGTCCAGCTCATCCTTGCTGGGGCGCCAGCCTGCAGCATCCACCGTGGTGATGACGCGATGCACGCGATACGGGGCAAGAAAGCCGTCTTCGATGCCTTGGCGCAGGCTGTAGGTATAGACCGGGTTGCCAAAGTATTCGTAGCTGTCCCGGGACTCGTCGCGCAATGGTGTGGCCGTCATGCCGAACTGCACGGCGGGTTCGAAATAATCCAGTACTGCACGCCACGCGCTCTCATCACGGCTGGAGCCACGATGGCATTCGTCAATGATGATCAGATCGAAGAAATCCGGACGGTACTGGCGAAATACATCGGTGCTGGCAGTGGTCAGCGCCTGATAGATGCCGAAGTACATATCCCGACTCTGGCTGGTGTCGCCACCTGCGATCTTGTGCCGAGCATCGCCGAAGGGCGCGAACATCTTGGCCATCGGGTCATCGACCAGGATGTTGCGGTCAGCCAGAAACAGGATTTTTGGACGGCGGTGCTCGCCGGTGCGGTTCCAGCGGCTGTTCCACAACTTCCAGCAGATTTGGAATGCCACGCAGGTCTTGCCGGTGCCGGTGGCCAATGTGGCGAGGATGCGCTTTTGCCCGAGCAAGATGGATTCAATGACTCGATTGATTGCAATCTGCTGGTAATAGCGAGGCACCTTGCCCGACACCAGGTTGAACGGTTCCAGCAGATATGACGGCGCGTTCTGTGGCAATTGCGTAGCTGCCGTCAGTCGGGCAAACAGTTCGTCGGGCGTGCCGTAGCGATCCACCTCGCGCTCGGTGCCGGTGGTGTAGTCGATCTCGATGATGCGGTGGCCATTGGTTGCGTACGCAAACGTGAGGCCGAGAATTTCCGCGTACTCACGGGCCTGCTGCACACCAGTTTCCGCAGGCAATCCAATTTCCTTGGCTTCGACCACGGCAAGGGGGTAGTCCCGACGGTAGTACAAGAGATAGTCAGCGCGCTTTTGTTTGCCACGGCGGACCTTGCCGCCTGCCACGATGATGCGGCCATTGGTGAAGCTGCGCTGCTCACCAATGGCGTGCGGAGCCCCTCCCCAGCCAGCTTCGACCAGGCGGGGTGTGACGAATTCGCGGCAGGTATCCGCTTCGGTGATCACGCCATCTCGCATTGCCTCCCCCTTCATCGTGTCGTCCCTCAGTCGATCAGGATCTTGAAACTGGTTGCCAACGCGATAGGTTCAATTTCGCGCACGTTCTTTTTCAACTCGACCAGTCCGTAACCCTCCATCATGCGCAGCGTGCGTGACAGGTTGGGGACCTGTCGCCCTGTGAGTTCAGCGAGTTCCGTCAGCGACTTGGGTCGCTTGTCACGGATGAGACGCAGCAGGGACTGGTTATCCTCGGACAGCACAGCCGCCATCGTGGCCATCGAGGGGAACCAGACAGTAGGCGCATCTTTGGCTGCGCCCCCCTCTGGCTCTCCTGTTCGACGAATACCGACAACGCAGCGCTTCATCTCGGGTGTCCTGATCGGCTTGGCATAAGCGAACCATGTTATCAGTGTGGCACAACTGCAGCCAGCGTTTGATGAACAACTTGGCTTCTTGATCCTTCAGCGCGTGAATGGTGGTGTTATCAATCAACCCGGAGCCTGATATGACAACCCAGCCCACCGCGCTCGACACCTACCTGCAACGCCTGCCGATGATCCTCGACAAGATCGAGGCCCTGCGGCAACTGGCCGACGATCACTTCGGCCACGCCCCGGACGCCATCCACTGGGGCCACGTCGGTGACCTCGGGCGGGTGGATCAAGCGCTGGATGACCTGCTGGCGATCTTCGGCGGCCAAGCCAAGTGAGGGATGTTGCGATGGACACCCTGCTCAAACTCTCCCCAGCCCAAAGCCTGCTGCTACGTACCGCCGCCCGCCGTACCGATGGGCGCGTGATCCCGCCCGACACCCTGCGCGGTGGCGCACGGGTCAAGGTGCTGACCTCATTGCTGCAACGTGGCTGGGTCGAGCCTGCCGACGGCGGCCACGTGCTGACCGACGCGGGCTACGCGGCCATCGGCCAACAGCGGCCCGCACCGCCGGATGGCGTCGCAAAGTGCGACACCACCGACGACCTCCAACTTCTGGAGGGCGTCCCGATCCGTCCCGGCACCAAGCTCGCCGCGTTGGTGGTGGCGCTGCGCCGCCCGCAGGGGGCAACCAGTCTGCAACTGATGCTGGCGACCGGCTGGCAGCCGCACACTGTGCGCGGCGCGATCTCCGGGATGCTGCGCAAGAAGCTCGGACTGAACGTCGTGCTGGCCCACACCGAATCCGGCGAGCGGGTGTATCGGGTGGTCTGATCATCACGGACAGGAAGTGAATTCAGCTCACGCCCTTGTCGTAAGGGGCTCCAAATCCTGGACACCCTCGTTGGCCGATTTCGCAGCGTTCGATTAATGACTTCGTGACCGTGCGCTCGGCCACCCTGATGGCCAAGACCTACGGCGCGGAAGGCGTGGTCACCAAGGGCGGCAAGCCCTTCACCAAGCAGACCATCTACAAGATGCTGCACAACCGGATGTACCTGGGCGAGATCGTTCATAAGGGGCAGAGTCTCCCGGGCCAGCATCAGGCCATCATCACCCAAGCGCAGTGGGAAGCCGTGCACGCGCTGATTGCCACCGATGGCATCGAGCGGCGGCGCAAAACCAACGACCGCCAGAGTGAGCCTGCATTGCTGCGTGGCCTGCTATTTACGTCCGATGGCGAACGGCTGGTGCCCAGCTACACGGTCAAGAAGGGCAAGACCTACCGCTATTACAGTCCGATCAAACACCGGCGCTTCGGTGCGTGGGCCAGTCAGCACGGGCCGCTGCCAGCCGTGCCGATTGAAGAACTGGTCACGCAGCAGATCGTGGCGGCGCTGTCAGCCCCGCACATCGTGCAATCGGTATGGGACCGGATGCAGCACATTCGGCCAGACCTTACCGAACCGCAGGTTGTGCTGCCGATGCGCAACCTAGCCAGCCTGTGGCAGGAGTTGTTTCCAGCTGAGCAGTGTCGACTGGCGCAACTGCTGATCGAACGCGTGGTGATTGCCGACGGCGGGCTGGAAATCATCTGGCGCGATCAAGGCTGGCAGGAGCTGGCCGGGGAACTGATGCCCGGCAGCATCGGCGCAGAACTGCAGGAATGGGAGCGACAGGAGGTCGAGGCATGAAACCGAAAGTCCAGCCCTTGGGCGCTGCCATCGCCCGCGAACGCCGGGATGGCGGGCAGGTGAAGTTGTCCACTTTCATCCCGCTGAAGATTCGCAAGCGTGGCGGCAGCAAGGTGGTGGTACGCCCAGACGGCCAGCTCGATGCGCCGGGCAAGGTTGCCAGTCAGATTGACCAGCCATTGCTGGTGGCCTTGACGCGGGCCTTCTACTGGCAGCAGCTGCTGGACGACGGCGTGGTTGGCAGCGGCAGTGAGATCGCCCTACGCGAAGACCTGCACCATTCCACGGTCAATCAGCTGCTGCGCCTGACGCTGCTGGAGCCCGCCATCATCCAGAGCACCCTTGCCGGACAGCAGCCCCGGTGCATGAGCCTGCTGTGGTTCCAGCGCAATCCGCTGCCGACCGACTGGGTAGCGCAGCGCGAGGTGGTAACGGCGTTTGACGCCTGACCGGTCGTCTTGGTTGACGATGAACCGGCGCGCGTAAGTTGTTGATTTTGCGAGGGCCAAAGCTGCGCCTACCCGCAGGTCAAACGGAGAACAGAGACGGCTCTGGCCGAGAAAGTGGCCAATTTCGGACGTATCGGCTGATGGCCACCCGCAGCACTGGTGGCCGGAACCCCGCGTGGCGCAGGGATTTCAGGCAAGAAAAAGGGCCCGGAGATTATCCGAGCCCTTGTGTATGGTGGTGGGCGCGGACCACGGTTCAATCCTTCGCTCAGAGCCTACATGCAACAAAACAACCAAGCTTGCGGACGATTGCTAACAGGAATGGCACAACACCCCAAAGATATCATTTGTTTATCGGTATGCATTTACTAACTACTGAGAATCATTACTTTTTGTAGACTCGTTGCACCGAGTCCTCCCTCCCTGCACTAGAGCAAATTTCATCAAGAGTACCTTGCTACTGTTCTCTTTTGTAGACGTCAAAGGGGAACATTCGATTTGGTACCTGACCTACTAGGTGAGGGCTACCTAACCCCATTCGCCGTATTAACCGGTCGGTTGAACTGCCTGCTCCAACACCTCGGTCGCCCACTGATTCAGACTCTTTCCCGCCGCCTGCGCAGCAACGAGTGCTCGACCATGAATTTCTGGAGGGACGCGCAGCAGCATCTTGCCAGAAGCAGGCTTATCGGGATGTATGCCCTGATCCTTGCAGTCGGCAAGGTAGTCCTTGATTGAAAGCTCAAACTCAGCCCGCAACTGGTCAACCGTGTCGCCATGAAAGCTGATGATGGCCCGAATGTCGAGAATGCGGCCCGCAAAAATATTGTCGCGCTCGACATAATCGATGCGAGCGGTATAGCCCTTGTATGTCATCGTGTTCAATGCCGCACTCCTGCACGTTCCAATAACTCCCTGGCTTCCTCCACCTGATACCGCTTGGCCTCTTTGCCAGGATGCGGCCGATGACAGCGCCACTGCTCTCCGTTGAGATCAATCCGGACACGCGAACCATCCCGCTCCGAAATAGAACCACCCAATGCCTTGATTAGGGCCTCGATGGAGGCGAACACAATCGATGCCGACGTAGGGAGGGAGAAGATCGCGGCAAGCGTCTTTCGGTGTCTGGAATTGAGGGGCCAACGCTATCAACGAGTGATAGCGTAAGCAAGTCTATGGACAGTTGACCAACGCCCTCCTCGCTTCGAAGCATGTCAACCAACTTTATTTCCATTAGCGCACAGGGAAATTCACAGATCGTGCGATGAAGCAGTACTCATCAACTTTCTAGTGCAGTTCCGTTGCAATCATCAGAACTGTTCCCTCAAGTGTCTTGGCGCTGCCACCATACTCAGGGCGGTCTGACCAAATCTTTGACGGTAGCCAGCGCCAGGTACAGGAACATGGGCTTGCCATTCGTCGCACGAAAGCCGTGGTGCGCATAGAAGTCGGCGGCAGCCTTGTCTTTGGCATCCACCACAAACGCAAACGCGGCAATTTCAGCGCTTGCCGAGCGGCGCAAGGCATCAGCGAGCAATGCCGCGCCCAGCCCCTTTCCCCTGAAACGGTGATCGACCGCCAGGCGTCCCATGCGGACAGCCGGTACGTTGGGGTAGCGAGGCAGTCTCTTGGCCAACCCGTTTTGAGTCAATCGATGCACAGCCCTGTTGATAGTCCACAGGGCCTTGAGAGCGATCCATAAGTACATTTTGATCCGATCGGGGGCACAGATCGGAGGCTACCTGTGACAATAGTCAACAAGAATTATTCCCATTGACGAAGTTGTCGCGTCTGTATAGGATTGATTCTCATTTGTTTTTTGTTCTCATAGCACTTCCTCGCTGCACTCGCTATCCGATCGCAATACAAGGACCCTCCAAATGTCGCACAACCCTCTTGGTACGCCCATTCGCTACTGGCTCATTGGCCTTAGCTTGATCGGTCATTCCGCGGCTAACGCCCAGCTCAAGCAAGCGGAAGCAAGCGTTGAAGTCCATGCAAAGCGCGAGTTCGAGGAGGGAAAATCAGCACTAAAGGCGAACACCACACGCATCGGCAAAGGGCTGATGGAGCTTCGGGACATCCCTCAGTCACTGACCGTTATTACCGAGAAGCTTCTCGATGACCGCAATCTCGACACACTAAAGGAAGCACTAAAGCAAAGTGCTGGTGTGAGTTTTCAAGCGGCTGAGGGCTCTGAGGAAGATATCAGGATACGGGGATTCTCATTGCAATCCACGGGCGACATTTTTATCGACAGCATGCGCGACCCAGCGTTTTATGAACGTGATAGTTTCAATTGGGATCGTCTCGAGATACTGCGCGGTTCAGCCTCCATGCTTTTTGGCAGGGGCTCGACAGGCGGTGCTGTCAATCAGGTCAGTAAGATACCTTTGAGCTTTTCGCGCAAGTCGGCCGATCTAACAATTGGCAGCGGAGACTATCGGCGATTCACTGCGGATCTCAACCATGTGATCGCGCGCGAGCAAGCCTTGCGTCTCAACCTCATGAGGACGCTCGGTGACCGCGATGGCCTCAAAACCGATAAAGCAGGCGTGGCATTCAGCTATGCCATTGATATCGGTACTACGAATGAATGGATCTTTCAAGGCTACGCTTTAGATAACAATAATGGGATTCATTACGGTTTACCCTGGCTGTCGCCAAGCAAGAATAGCTCAGGCAATTTACTTTGGCCGACTGATCCGAAAAATTATTATGGCGCTGCAAGTGACTACAACCGGACTGGCACAAGGCAAGCCTCGGTACTCCATATTCATCGCATGAGCGGTCAGGCCGAGTGGCGAACTGCGCTTCGCCTCGCTCAGTACGACCGCGATCAGCGAGCAAGCGCCATTCGCTTTGCTCCAGCTAATCAGCAAGTCAATAACTTAGCCGTCGATGTCGATACCTTCTCGCCGGCAACCGTGCTCACACGAGGCAATAACGTCAAGATCATGGACATGCGCACGGCATATCTTCAATCGGACTACGCAGCCGAGCACCACTGGTGGAGCCTCAAGCATAAGGTACAAGCCGGGATCGACATGGCCATTGAGGATTTTGAAAATCGCACAGCAAGCGCCATTGCTGCAAAACCGAGAACGACTGTAGGCAGCCCCAATGATGGCTTAGGCGTTGATGAGGCTTCCCGCGCACTAACGCTTACGCGTCGCTTCCATGCAAAGGCCTTTGGCGCCTACGCACAAAATCTTCTCAACCTTTCTGAAAGCTGGAAACTACTTGGGGGGCTTCGATTCGACCAATTGAGCGGTGATTATCGAAACCTCGTCAGGCCAAGCGCCACTTCAGCAAGCAACCCTTGTACCGTACAAGCCAATGCCAGCCTTGGCCGACATGACGCCCTGTGGAGTAAGCGCAGCGGTCTGTTATATCAACCGAGCGAACAAAGCTCCTGGCATCTTTCTTACGGTACCTCGTTCAACACTTCTGGTGACACCTATCAGTATGACGCAGGCACTGTTAACACGGCACCCGAATCGAGCCGAAATATCGAGTTGGGCGGCAAGTTCGAACATCTTGAGGGTCAATTAAGTACCCGCTTTGCCTTCTTTCACACCACCAAATACAACGAACGAAACCGTGACGCCGACACTGTCAATGCTTGTAACTACGTGCTGTCTGGTGAGCGGCACGCAGCTGGCATCGAATTCGATGCAGCTGGCAGGATCAATCCGTCCTGGGAAATGTATCTATCTTATGCTTACATTCCCACGGCAAAAGTCGATGCTTCAAGTGGTGCGGCGGGCACGGAGCCCATTGGTGCAAGACCAGGACTCACGCCGCGTCATAGTGCAAGTCTTTGGAGCAGTCTTAAGCCCCGAAGTGATGTGCACCTAGGAGCTGGCCTTAATTATCGCAGCAGTGATCGACCGGTGGGTCTAGCGCAGAGCTCAACGATTCAAGCACCAAGCTTCGTAACTATCGACGCCATGGCTGAAATCATCGAAGGACCTTGGGCTTACAAACTCAACCTGGTCAATCTTACGAACAAACACTATGCCGACCTCCTCTACCGCGGCCACTATGTGCCTGGAAGACCACGGACGCTTCAGCTAAGCGCAAGCTATAACTTCTAATCCGATATGAAATCAATCAAGCGACGTCAATGGTTTGCGCAGGCCTTTCAGCGCGGTATACCACTTTTCATTTCCGCAACAGGTGCACTTCAATCAACTAACGCAGCACTCGCCCAAATGATGCAGTTGAGTGCACACGAGCAGGCAGAACCCTTAACCGATACGCCCGAAACTTCGAAATCGGCACATCTTGCGGCACTTTCATCGACATTCCTTGCCTCATGGCGTAGCCCTAGAAAGGATAGTGACCACTATCTTGGGCTTATCCACGCCGACTGGCAGGCAGAGCGATGCCAAATCCTTGAACGCGTGAAACTTAATGGACGCCCACACGGTCTTAATCAGCTTGCTGATGGTAGCGTGATTGCGATGGGGCTTCGTCCTGGTCGATGGCTGATGCATTGGAGAGGCTCGAGTGAACGCTACATCAATGCTGACGATGGCTTCGCGTTTAATGGCCATGCTGCCATTTGCGCAGATCGCTCTGTAATCTACACCACTGAGACCTCGGTTCATGACCAGCGCGGTTACCTCGCTGTTAGGGATGCCAGGCGATTCGAAGTGCTTGAGCGCTGGCCCACGAATGGTATTGAGCCTCACCATGTTTTGCTTGATCGGCATGGGCGACTTTGGATTGCGCATGGCGGAATTCGCCGAGGTGCGATGGATCAAAAGCTTGATCTTGCGTCTATGCAATCCAAGCTGAGTTGTATGGATGCGCAAAGCGGTGCGGTTATCGGCGAGTGGTCTTTAGCCGATCGCCGACTGTCGATGCGTCATCTTGCGTTGAGCGAGGTAGCACATACTGCTTCATCACCCCATCAAGTGCTCATTGGTATAGCGATGCAAGCCGAACACGACAGCCTCGAGACAAGAAGGCTCGCGCCAAGCCTTGCGATTTTCCGTGACGATCGTCTTGACGTTATATCGACAGGAACCGACGCTCTAGGCTACGGCGCCGATATAAGCGCAGCGCCGGACGGGGGCTTTTGTGTTTCAAGCAATCGGGCGCGGAAAATGCTCTGGTGGCGGCCGAACTCAGACCAAAGCCTAAGCATCATTGCAACGATTGAAGAGCCCTACGCAATTTGCAAGGATGCCAAAAGCACCAACGTGTATTTGGCATGCGCGTGGGGTGTAGCAAGGTGGCAGCCGAAGCAAGCGCAGCTGCTGCCTTGGCCCGAACCGATGGTATTGGATAACCATTGGAGCCTTGTGTCTAGTGCTTAACAAAAAATGACGCATAGGCTGGTAGTTATTGCAAAGCACCTCAAACCGCCAGCGCACTGCCCTTATGCGATTCTGGGTTGTCTTATTGAGGCGCATGTACAAGGTGTGCCAGCTTTTGAGTGCTGGGCGCTATGGCGATCCACTGAAGCGTTTTATGACTCTGTGTGTAATGGCGGGTACAACTGGGTAACGCCACGAATGAGTGAGATTTCCGACAAGGTGGTTCTTTCGATGTGGCAGAGACCGAAGCGCCGAGGCAAGAAACGTGCACATTGATCTCTCAGGTTCGAGACTGACCGAGAAACTTTTTCTCCTGCTGCTTCCAGTCGGTTGGGAACGGCTCCAACAGGTGCCGCATCGTCAGCCAGACGGGGTGCTTGCCGTCCAGGATTGCCTGCACAACGACCGGTGAGAGGTAGGCAACTCGAAGTATTCGGCTGACATAGGACGGATTGATCTTCTCCGCGGCAGACAGGTCCTCGATGGTGGCGTAAGTCCCATCGTACAGAAGCCGCTGCCAGCGAAAGCCTCTCGCGATCACTTTGATCATGGTGTTGTCGATCGTCGCCTCTCGTCGTACCACGCCTCTTGAGCCGTCGGGTAGCACGATTACAGTCTTGCCGCTACGTGGGCGGAAGGACATCGGTATATCGGTGATTTCGGCGTTGCACGCAGCCAGCTTCATGCGGCCTCCCGGTCAGTGGGTTGCATGACCAAGTCACGCAGGAATTTCGGCATACCTTTCGTGTGCCACTTGATGCTGATCCCATCTTTTCGGACGGTGATCCTCTCAATCAATGCGTGTGCGATGCGGGCCTGCTCAGCTGGGAAGAGGTGATCCCAAACCTCATCAATGGATTGCAGGTGCCGGATCGCTTCGGTTTCGCTGATGTCAGGGCGGGTCAATATGACCTCGTGCACCGCTTGCGCCAGAATTTCCGGCGCGCGCAGCACCCCACGCAGTTGTTCAACGACGACGCCTTCGATTTCACCGGCTGGTACGCGACAGACCTCGCAGGCCTCTTTGCCCAGCTTGATCGAGTCGGTGTTGACGTAGTACCGGTATTGCTTAGGCCCCTTGCTGGTCCAGGCAGGGGTGAAGGCGCGGCCTTCTGGTGAAAATAGCAGACCGCGCAGAAGTGTTGGGGATGTTGCGTTGCGGCACTGTGTACCGCCTTTGACATGCTTATCGCCAGCCTTGAGCAATGCCTGCACAGTCTCCCACAACGCCTGGTCAATGATGGGCTGGTGTTCGCCTGGGAACTGCTTTCCCTTGTAGGCGGCCATGCCAATGTAGACCGGGTTCTTGAACATCTTGTAGACGAGACCCTTTGTGATCAGTTTGCCCTGGCGTTCGATGCCCTTGGCTGTGGTCCACGACTTAGAGGTGACCCCTCGTGCGCGCAGATCCCTGACCAGCGTTGACATCGCGGCCGTTGCCGCAAAACGCGTGAAAATCTCACGAACAATCTTCGCCTCGGCGGGGTTCGCGATCAGCTTTCGCTCGGCAACGTCGTAACCCAGGGGCGGCATGCCGCCCATCCAGATACCGCGCTGGCGGGAGGCCGCGATCTTGTCGCGCACGCGCTCACCTGCCAGTTCGCGCTCGAATTGGGCAAACGACAGCAGGATGTTAAGCGTCAGTCGGCCCATCGAGGTGGTTGTGTTGAACGCCTGGGTCACCGATACAAAGGTGACCTTGTGCTCGTCGAAGATCTCGACCAACTTGGCGAAGTCGGCCAGTGAGCGCGACAGCCGGTCGATTTTGTAGACGACGATGATGTCGACCATGCCGGATCGGACGTCATCAAGCAGTTTCTTCAAGCCGGGCCGCTCCATGTTGCCGCCGGAGTAGCCACCGTCGTCATAGCGCTCGCGGGCCATCATCCACCCTTCTGATTTCTGGCTGGCGATGAAGTTCTCGCAAGCGTCCCGCTGGGCGTCGAGCGAGTTGAAGTTTTGATCAAGCCCTTCATCGGTGGACTTGCGCGTGTAGATCGCGCAGATCAGGCGACGCTCCGCTGTCATCACGCGCTCCTTGCCGAGCCAAGACCAAAAAACGCCCACCCGTTGCGGTTGGTGCCGGTGATCGCGCGGGCGATGCTCGACAGCGACTTGTACCGTCGCCCGTTGTAATCAAAGTGGTCGACGCAGACCAACACCTCGAAGAGGTTGCCTTGCCATTCTCGGATCAGGCGCGTCCCTGCGATGGGTCGGTTGTTGAGGCGGCGGCGGCGGACCTCCAACTTGCCTCCATCGAGTTGCTCGCCGAGCAGCTCAAGGCGCTTGGCACTCTCGCGCTTAAGTCCGCCGTAGGCTAACTCCTGAATGCGGTAAGCCAGGCGGGTTTCAAGGAAGCGCCGGTTGAAGGGCGGCGGCTCCTGGTGGAAAAGGTCTCGCCATGTCTGCTTGAGATCGGCAGCGCTGGCAGTCTTCAGGGCGACCACTCGGGCTACAACGGATTCGGTCACTGGGGTTCTCCTTGGTGGTCAGGATACCCCGTACTAACGCTCTGTTCGGTCAGTTTATCAAGTCCATCGCGGCGATCGTGCAGGCGCATGACAGCCAAGGCCAGGATTGCCCCCACAACGGCTGCTGGGGGCTTCACAAGGGGCTTCTTAGGTGTGGCTCGTGGAGATTGGGCTGGCATGTAGGTTCATACCGGCAAAGCCCCGGCATTTTCTCACCTGCCTTTACTCGGCCGCCACCCGCCCGAGCGCACCCTCTTCCGCCGTAGATCAGGATCTCGAGCCCTTCGTGACGGCTTCCGCTTTCCATACGCGATAACTACGAATACGTTAAAACGTGAACACTGAACACAGTGAGCACAGCAAAAAATTAGTAAGTCACTGATTTATAACGGCCAATTAATTTTTTGAGACGTGATTTGAAACGTCTCATACATATGAATAAAAGGATTTACAGTTCAATTCAATACTGGAGTTGTCATCATTAAACGCTCACTGAGTCCAGATTGAGCTGCTTTTCTCATTGTGAGTTAGCTCATCCGTCCGTTAGAATTGCATCATCGCGCAAGCACTTTTAAGGGAGCTCCAAATGATCATTTCCAACGCAGCCGCAGCCAAAAAGATCTCCAAGGCGCAGGAGAAAGCCAAGGCCTTGCGCGACAGTGTTTGGCCCGACCTCGATGAGCAAATGCTCTGGAACCGCAAGGCTGTGAGTGGTTTCACCACGATCCCGCGAACCATGCCGCTGGTGATGAACATCATCGATGTGCTCACCAAGAACAAGCCCGCTGGCAGCACCTACTTTGTCATGTGGTGCCGAACCTTTGATCACTCGCTGCTGGTCATTGATAACCCCATGACGTTGGCAGTAGAGGCCGGCTTTTCTGGTGAGCGGGCGCTGAGCACTTGGAAAGACCGCATGCGTTCTTTGGTCGATCTCGGCTTCATCGATGCCAAGGAAGGTTCAACGGGGCCATTCCATTACGTACTACTTCTCAACCCCCACAAGGTGGTCTGGCAACTCAAGCACCGTATCCAGGAAGGCACTTTCCGTCAATTGCAGACCCGAGCCATCGAGATTGGGGCCAAGGACATGGAGCCAGCCCTACAAGCACCTGCCGCTGCTACAGCGGAGTCCCCAGAGGCCTGAACTGACTGATCTGTCCACAGCACCGTGCTGCAGCAAGGAACCAAAGACGCAAAAGGAACGCCGGTAACGGCATGCACATGAAAAGAGAACCGTATGAGCAAGAAACCATGGGAAAACGACAGTTGTGAGGCAGTCCAGGCCTATTTCACCGTTTACCGCGTCCCGGTAGCCGCAGCGCTTTGGTGCGGCATTCCCGTTGCGGACGTGGAGGATCATCTGTCACAGTGTCAGGAGGTTGTGAAAGGGATACTGAAGCATCCCTACATCCATTGCCTTGAGCCCCGGTGTCGGGCCATCCACGATGCGATCGTGAAGGGTTTGCTGCCCTGTAGCAGGGAAAACGGCAAAGTCGTTCCGACTCAAGAGCACGTTGCAGCTGATCGGCGCCACGTATCGCGGCAGCACCTTAAGGATTGGATCGCGGCCACCTTTCCAACGGATAAGCCTGAATTTCTTTTCGACGCGGTGGAACGAAACGTCCACCCGGCTATCAGCGTTGAGGCATTTCAGGCGCTTCAGGCCGATAGGCACGCGCTCGAGGCCAAGTTGGAGACAGCGAGGGACGAGTACAGAAAGCTTAGGGATGAAAGGAATCAACTGGCTGGGGATCTGCAGGCACTTCAGGAGCAAACACAGCATCCAAAGTTGCCTGGGCCAAGGTCTGAAACCACTTACCTGAACATCATCGGCGCGATGCTGGCCGTGATGCTGAACAAAAACTCCGCAGGCAAAGCCAACTCGGTGTTTGAAAACCAATCAGCGGTGATCTCGAACATCGTTGCTCACTATGGCGCCAAGCCCGGCATCTCTCAGCGAAATCTTGAAGAGAAGTTTTCAGAGGCCAAGCGCAGTCTGAGTCAATAAAGCAAATCGTACGAAGTTACCGCAACTGCGGTCGCTAAATACGCAATTGCGGTGCCTACATGAAGTAACCCCGGTCTAATGACGTCAGGTACACGAACACGAAAGAGGAAAAACATGTCACCAACGGAAATCAAATCTGGCGAAGTCTCCAAAAGATCCAACGCAGAGACGTCGACTCGAACCCGTACAAGAGCTCTCAAATCGGCAGCCAATGACCCCTTCTTCGAGGCTGCGGTGAATGCTGCTAAAACCCGCGCCTACAAAGCGGCGGTGAGTGCTGGTCTGAGCCCCTCTGAGCGGGAGGACCTATACCAGGAGATCCTATGCGACATCTACAGGCGCAAAGGTCAGTTCGACCCCAGCCGTGGCGCACCCGGTACCTTAACAGGGACTGTCTCAGCCCACTGCACCGCTGATTTTTTGAACGCCAGAAAAGCTGACCGGCAGAGGCTCGTGTTTTCTGAGCCGGAATATGTTGACACCCTGGAGGTCGTCGCCATTGACCGTGCAATTCAGGATTTTGCACCGACCCAGAACGCCGCCAATGACGACGACGGTAAGTCGCCAAATTCCATGCTCCCCGCAGAAATGACGTGGTTCTGGGGCGAAGACATGGACTTGCTTGCTGACGCGGAGGCCCGGCATGCCTTGATGGCGGCTCTTGCCCACATGAGCGGTGATCAGCGCTACCTGATGGATCTGCTCGCCAATCATCGCGATCTGGCGGCAGCAGCTAAGGCCTGCGGCGTTCCGAGCGCCACTTTCTACCGCCGTGTAGCCGACTTGCAGATGCACTTGCGCATGTTTGGCATACGGCCGGCTGCCTGACCGCTCGCGGGGTGGCTGAGAAAAACAGCCCCCTCGCCCGGTAAGAACCTTCACGAAGTAAACAAACGCCGCGCCCCTCTGGGCGGTGGTGGTAGGCCAACTCACGCCTGGAGATTTGATGTTGAACTCAAAAACCATTGTTGACACTACGCGCAGCGACCTAGGGCTGGGCGTTAACGCAGGCGCGGCCACCCCACCGGTGTACGTGCCCACCGAAAAACTGACCGATGCGACTGCCTGCGACTGGATCGCCAACGCCCTGGCTGGGCAGTCGATTCAGTATTACGAAGGCTTTTTGATGATGGACCGCTCCGATACAGGTAGCGGGCTCCCCGCAAAGGAGCGAAACCGTCTGCATTCGGTCGCCCGGCGCATGTGGATTGCCTGTGAACTAGGGCTGGTCCACCTCTTTAGCAGAAAAGTTGGCGCATGCCACTACCAGTACGTCGCTGTGCGATCGGCCAACACCCTCACACCCCCCGAAATCCGCACCCGCCTACGCCAGGTTGGTACGCCATCCCCTGTGCCCGCCACGGGCATCCATTAAGAAAGAGAGCCCTCATGATCCCTCACCCCGATACCCTCGACGAAGTGGGCAACTATGTGATGGCAGAGCTTGAAAACCTGCCACTGGCGGACCTCGACCGCCTCATCCGTAAGGTGTCTGACACTGAAGATGCCGCCTGCCACTACAAGCAGTTTCTGCAAGGCGTGCTGCACCGTCGATTCGGTGAGCGTGCGCACCAGTTACGCCAGGACGCTGGTAAGTCCACCGGCACCGTCCGCTTTGATGTGGATGGCCACACCGTGATTGCCGACCTGCCCAAGAAGGTGGAGTACGACCAACGCAAGCTCAAAGAAGCGGTCGAGGCCCTGCGCAAGTGGGGCGAAAACCCCGAGGACTACGTAAGCCTCGAGGTCAAGGTGGCCGAGGCCAAGTACACAGCCTGGCCGCCAGCAGTGCGCCAACTCTTCGACCCCGCCCGTACCCTCAAAGCTGGCAAGCCCACCTACAAGCTTGAGCGCATCGTGGACGGTGCTGTGCCTGAGGCGGCGAACGACAGCCAGTTCGGGGAGGGCCGTTGATGGCTATCTCACTCGCACAACTCAACCGGGCGGGCACACCCAAGCCACCCAGGGTGCTGATTCACGGCGTTGCCGGCGTTGGTAAGACCACCTTTGCCAGCCAGGCCAACAAACCCGTGTTCATCCAGACCGAAGATGGGCTGGGCACCAACTCCGCGGCGAATTTTCCGCTTTCTCGGACCTTCGACGAAGTGATGGAGGCGCTGGCAGCGCTCTACACCGAGCAGCATGACTTCGCGACGGTCGTGATCGACAGCGTGGACTGGCTTGAACCGCTAGTTTGGGCCAAAGCCTGCCGCGACAACGGTTGGCATTCGATCGAGGACGCCGGGTACGGTAAGGGCTACGTCGCGGCCCTGAACCTCTGGCGCCAGTACATCGATGGCCTTAACGCCCTTCGCGATGACCGCGGCATGACCGTGGTGCAGATCGCGCACACCGACATTAAGCGTTTCGATTCGCCTGAGCACGACCCCTACGACCGCTACGTGATCAAGCTCCATGCCCGCGCAGCGGCATTGCTGCAAGAGCACTCGGACGTCGTGCTGTTCGCCAATTACCGCATCTCCACCGTCAAGGCGGACGTCGGCTTCAACAAGAAGGTCAGCCGTGCCGTGGGCTCCGGCGAGCGTGTGATTCACACGGTCGAACGCCCGGCCTTCCTTGCCAAGAACCGCTACGACCTGCCCGACACCCTTCCCCTTGAGTGGTCTGCCTTTGCGCAGGCTATGCCTGAAATCTTGTATCCCAACCTGATCCCTTCGACCACCACCCGCACCTGAAAAAGGAGAAATCACTATGGCTTCATTCGGACAAACCTTCGACGCATCCGCTGTCGCGCCCAGCACCAGTTACGACGTTTTGCCCCCGGGCAAGTACCTTGGCCAGATCGTCGCCAGCGAAATGCGCCCGACCAAGGATGGCACCGGCCAGTACCTGTATCTGGAAGTCGACATCCTTGAGGGTCAGTACGCCGGCCGCAAACTTTTCGACCGCCTCAATCTGGTTAACGCCAATCCCGACACGGTAGAGATCGCCAAGCGCACCCTGTCGTCGATCTGCCGCGCCGTGGGCAAGATGCAGGTGAGTAACTCCGAGCAGTTGCATTTGATCCCGATCACCCTTGATGTGCGGGTGCGCCCACCCAAGGGCCTGTACGGTGAGTCCAACGCCATCCGCTATCTGCCGCGAGGCGGTGCCAGCGGAGCCGCCACTCAGCCCACACAACCGTTCACCCCACCCCAGGCCCCTGTTGCTGGGCGCCCCATCACGGGTGCCCCGACCGCTACCCCTGCGGCCAACGGGCTGCCCTGGAAGCGCCAGGCGTAAGGAGGACCCGGGCATGCATGAGCACGCGCAAGCGAGCACGCCGATCCGATTGCCCAGTACCTTGCAGGGCTGCCGTGAGCGGTTGGCTGCGCTTCAAGATGAGATCGCGTCCATACGGATCCAAATTGCCACGACCGACATCCGTCGCCAGACAGAAAAGAAGTCGCTCGATGCCACCTGGTTCCACCGAGCCAAGACGGCGCTGCGCCTAAAACTGCAGGAGCTCGCGCAGTTGACCGCTCACATGGCCAAGCTCAACGCGGCTGAGCCTGGGGGCCATCGAGAGCGGTTCAAGGATGCGCTGATTGAGGTGCTGCGTGCCGACTGCGACGATGAGCGCTGGCGGTCAGCGGTGAGCCGAGCCCGGGAGCTTCACACCAAGCAGGGGGTGCAGCATGGCTGAATTGCCCAGCATCACCAGCCCCACCCGAGAGGCGATCTTCGCTGCCTACGAAGCCGACGCGGGAGACGGGTTTCGTGCCCACCTGGGTGCCTCCTTGATCGGCAAAGAGTGTGAACGGGCCCTCTGGTTTGATTTCCGTTGGGTCACCCATGCCCAGCATCCTGGCCGACTCTTGCGCCTTTTTGAAACCGGTCAGCTGGAAGAAGCCCGGCTGGTTCAGAACCTGCGCCGCACCGGTGCGACGGTTCTGGAAGTTGATCCGGACACGGGGCGCCAGTTTCGCATTCAAGCCCATGGCGGCCACTTTGGTGGCTCGCTCGATGGCGTGGCCATCAACCTGCTGGAGGCACCCAAGACCTGGCACGTGCTGGAGTTCAAGACACACTCGGTTAAGAGCTTCAACGATCTGATGGCCAAGAAAGTGCGCGAAAGCAAGCCGCTGCACTTTGCCCAGATGCAGACCTATATGCACCTGATGGGCTTGACCCGTGCGATGTACCTGGCTGTGTGCAAGGACACCGATGACGTTTACGTCGAACGAATCGAGGCCGATCCGGCTTTTGCGCAAGGCCTGTTAGCAAAGGCTGAGCGCGTCATCTTCGCTGCGACTCCCCCGCAGCGTATCAGTACGGATCCAGCCTGGTACCAGTGCCGCATGTGCGATCACGCACCGGTCTGCCACGCGGGCGCACCAGACGCTTTAGCCCCCGAGATCAATTGCCGAACCTGCCTGCATGCAACACCCGTCGACGGTGGGTGGGACTGCGCACGCCATGACCGTTCTTTGACCGAGGCCGACCAGCGCGCTGCCTGCGCCATGCACCTCTTCATCCCATCGCTGGTACCGGGCCAGCAGGTCGACGCAGGCGAGGACTGGGTCGAGTACGAGTTCGCCAGTGGGAATCGCTGGCGTGACACCGGAAAAAACAAGCATGCGAACACCTTTTAAGGAGCACGTTTATGAACACAAACCACACGATGGTTCTTCGCCCCTATCAAAGCGGTGCCATTCAAGGCATCTACAACTACTTTCATGCAGACACGGGCAACCCGCTGGTGGTGATCCCCACCGCTGGCGGCAAGTCGCTGGTGATGGCCACCTTTGTTGAAGGGGTGCTCAAGGCCTTCCCGGATCAGCGCATCCTGATCGTGACCCATGTGCGGGAGTTGATCGAGCAGAACTACGCCGAGCTCAAGAAGCTCTGGCCGCAGGCCCCTGCGGGCATCTATTCGGCCGGTCTCAAGCAGCGTGACATCCATGCCCGCATCCTTTTTGCTGGCATCCAGTCGATCCACAAACGCTTCTATGACGTGCAGCAGTGCGATCTGGTCCTGATCGATGAGGCACACCTGATTCCGCGCTCGAGTAACACCTTATACCGGCGCTTTCTGTCTGGCCTGGCCCGACTCAACCCTCAAATGAAGGTCATCGGCCTCACCGCTACGCCGTACCGGCTGGACTCAGGCCTTCTGCATGAGGGCGATGACGCCATCTTCACAGATATTGCCTATGAGGTGTCGGTGCGCGAGTTGATTGACCAGGGCTACCTCTCGCCGCTGCTCTCCAAGCGCATGGCCACCCAGATTGACCTCACGGGCGTGGGCACCCGTGGCGGCGAGTTCATCGCCAAGGACTTGGAGGCTGCGGTCGATAAGGACTCGATCACCCAGGCCGCCGTTGACGAAATCTTCTCCTATGGCAAGGACCGCAAAAGCTGGCTCATCTTCTGCGCCGGTGTGGACCATGCCTACCATGTGCGCGATGCCATTCGTGCGCGTGGCGTGAGTTGCGAGACCATCGAAGGCGAGACACCCGGGGCGCAGCGCGAGGCCATCATCAATGACTTTAAGGCCGGCAGGATTCAATGCCTGACCAATGCCAATGTACTGACCACCGGGTTTAATGCTCCAGGGGTGGACCTGCTGGCCATGCTGCGCCCGACCAAGTCGGCGGGGCTGTACGTCCAGATCGTGGGTCGGGGCTGTCGGCTTGCGCCTGCTAAGACCGATTGCCTGGTGTTGGACTTTGCTGGCAACATCGCCCGGCACGGCCCCATTGATGCCGTTAACCCCAAGCGCCCTAAGGGGGGTGAGGATGGTGTGGCGCCCACGAAGGCCTGCCCCGAGTGCGACAGCATCGTGCATGCCTCGGTGCGCACCTGTCCTGATTGCGGGCATGCGTTCCCGCCGCCCGAACTCAACATCGACGCCAAGGCCAGCAACCTGGACATTTTGTCCTCCGGCAAGTCCGAGTGGGTACCCGTCACCCGGGTCGCCTACGCCCGACATGACAAGCCGGGCAAGCCGCCCTCACTGCGCGTGGACTACTGGAGCGGGCTCACGCACCACAGCGAGTGGATCTGCATTGAGCATCAGGGGTATCCGCGCCAGAAGGCGGCCTCCTGGTGGGCCAACCGTGCCCAGGGCTTGCCGTTGCCCCAGCGGGTGGATGAAGCGATCGCCTGCGCACCCAAGCTGCGCTGTCCCTCCGAGATCGCAGTTCGTCCCAGTGGGCGTTACACCGAGATCGTCGGGGCCCGGTTTGCATGATGTGCGTGATCTGCCGCAGGGATGACCGCGGCTATGGATTTGCACCTCGCTCTATCCGTGCGGACGCGCCAGACAGCAAACAGTGCTCTCGACGCTGCCAAAACATTACTGCAAGGCTAAAAGGAATGATTGATCCAAACAAACACGAAACCAATGCGCTGGCAGCAGCCAGCATGAGCGCGGGCGCCTATGTCGAGGAGATCGGCAAGACCGACCTTGCAAGCTGGACCGAGCAGGAGTGGGCGACGCTCATTGATGTGGCAGTCACCGCATTTCAGGACTTTCTTCGCCAGGCCTATGCCAATGACCCACCGTTTTGAGGAGCGCCATGATGAACAAGAATTACATGGCGCAACTTGGCGCCACCCTGGTCGATCGCGGCTTTCCGATCCTGCCGATTCAACCCAACACCAAAAAGCCTGGGCTGTACAAGCTTGGCGCCTGGCACGAGTACCCCAAGTGGAGCCGGCATTGCGAGCGTGACACCACCGACAACGAGGTCGACATCTGGGGCAACTGGCCAGAAGCGGGCATCGGCATTGCCGCGGGCCGGGTGATCGGCATTGACATCGACATTCTTGAAGCGCCCACTATTGCGCTGGAGTTGGAGGCACTTGCCAAGCGGATGCTGGGCGATACACCTGCTGTGCGCATCGGCCATGCACCCAAGCGCTTGCTGGTCTACCGGGCTGTGCAGCCGTTTTCTGGCTTTAAGTACCCGCCCATTGAGGTGCTGGGAGTCGGCCAGCAGTTCATTGCCTATGGCATCCACCCCGATACCGGCAAGCCCTACGACTGGCCAGTGAGCACTTTGGCAGATCTGAGCCCTGATGACCTGCCCGGCATCACAGAGGCCCAGGCACGCGAGTTCGCCAAGGAAGCTTACCGTTTGATACCGGCCGAATTGCGTCCCAAGACTCTGGGTGTAGGCTTGCGTGCGCCGATGGCGTGCGCCAACCTGCCTGAGCAGCGTGGTACCTATGAAGCTGTTAAAGACGCCCTGAGGCACATCGTCAACGCGGATCTGGATTACGACAGTTGGGTCCGTATCGGGATGGCCACCAAAGGGGCGCTTGGCGATGAGGGCTGGCCATTGTTTGAGGCGTGGTCCGAAAGCTCGCACAAGAACGACCCCAAGACGACAGCGCGCAGTTGGCGCAGCTTCGCTCCCCAGCGCATTGGTGCGGGCACGATCTACAAGCTGGCGCTCGATAACGGGTGGGAGCCAGCGGCTGATATGCAGTTGAACGGCGAGATCGTCATGAATGGTCATCACCCAGCGCGTGAGTTGCTGCAGGCGCTGCAAGCTGCTGACCCCATTGCCCTTGAACCGCAGGAAATCTCACTGCCTCCACCCAAGCCCATGCCGGTCGGCTGGGATCAGGTGGGGGGTGTCATCGCAGACATGATGGCCTTGATGGCAGCGACGGCCAAGCGCCCTCAACCGGTGCTTGCACTCGGTGCGAGCCTGTGTGCGATCGGGGCTTTGATGGGGCGCAAGTACCGAACCGTGAGCAACATCCGTTCGAACCTTTATGTGGTTGGCATCGCCGAGAGTGGCGCCGGCAAAAACCACAGCCGTGTGGTGATCAACGAGTTATTCCGCAAGGCCAACTTGTTGCAGTACTTGGGTGGCAACAAGATCGCATCGGGTTCAGGCCTCTTGACGGCCATCCAGCGCCAGCCCGCGATCCTCTTCCAGCTCGATGAGTTCGGGATGTTTCTCTCAGCAGCGGCCGACCGCAAGCGTTCGCCGCGTTATGTGTGCGAGATCCTGGACCTGATGACCGAGCTCTACACCACCTCGGGCACCACCTATTTCGGCGTGGAATACGCTAGCACTCAGCACAACAACGCCCACCGGGCCATTCACCAGCCCTGCGCATGCATCTACGGCACCACGACGCCTTTGCACTTTTGGCAGGCGCTGCAGGCGTCCAACGTGGCAGACGGATCGCTGGCCCGCTTTCTGATCATGGAAAGCGAGGACGACTTCCCGGACAGCAACGAGGCGTTTGGCATCATCGACCCGCCCCAAGACCTCATTGACCAGCTGATCCTTATCCACCTGGGCGGGGGCAAGCTCAACGGCAATCTCACCGATGTGGGTGCCATCGATGAGGTGCTGGTGGACCCACGCCTGGTCCCGATGACGCCGCAAGCCAGAGCCACCTTCCGCCAGCTTGACCAGGAGTTGGTCGAGCGACTTCGCACATCTCGGGGAACCGGTTACTCCTCCATCCTCGCCCGGATCGAGGAGAACGCCACCAAGTTGGCGCTCATTCGCGCGGTCTCGCGTGACCCAGTGGATCCTCAGATTGAGGGCCACGACGCCGAGTGGGGGATCATGCTCTCGCGCCACTGTGCCGAGCTCACGATCCGTGAAGCGTCTGCGCGGGTGTCCGAGAACCAGGTCGAGTCCCACCACAAGCGGGCCATGCAGATTTTGCGGGATGCGGGCATGGCTGGCATGTCCAAGAGCGACTTCACAAGGCGCACGCAATTCATGGACCACCGACAGCGCGACGGCGTGTTGCGCACTTTGAGCGAGGCCGGGCTGATCGAGGCCACCACGCTTCAAAGTAAAGGCAGGCCAACCCAGATACTAAAAGCGTTATAAATCAGTCACATGCGCCACCCTGGGGGGTTTGCTTCAGTAATTTCATCTTTCAAACCCCCCACTAGAGATACACCTATAAAAAGTGGGGCCCTAGAGCCTCGCGCGCGCGAAGCCCCCCAGACAGAGACAGAGAGAAGGAGAACTAGATTGAAATAAATAAATATTGAACTTTCTCTCTACTACTCCCGGGCACCCTGCCTAGGCGTTGAAAGATGAAGTATTGAAATTTGTTTTGCAGTCGATTGCGCACCGCATTGACTTCCCCGTAGCCGTAACGAAACCGGACATGAGGGAGCCTCGCACCAGCCCTGACCCGGCAATGCTTGAGCTCCTCCAGGTCGCTTGAACAAGTGGGCACGAGCGCTTGTTCGCACCCTTGGAGGACTTTCCCGATGCATCACCCACAAGATTCACAATCCAACGCTAAACCCCCAACCGTTTTGGCGCTGGACCTGGGCACCACGACTGGCTGGGCCTTGAGCCTACTTGATCGCACGATGATCCACGGCTATGTCAGCTTCAAGCCCCAGCGATTCGAAGGTGGCGGGATGCGCTACCTGCGCTTTCGTCGCTGGTTGGACGAACTCCTGGCTACGACGGCCCCGAGAGGCGCCGCGCTTGGGCTGGACGCGGTTTATTTCGAGGAGGTGCGCCGCCACCTTGGCGTCGATGCCGCGCACGCCTACGGCGGCTTTCTGGCAACGCTGACAGGCTGGTGTGAGCACCATTCGATCCCGTATGAGGGCGTGCCCGTGGGCACGATCAAGCGCCATGTGACCGGCAAGGGCAACGCGGGTAAGGCAGAAGTGGCTGAGGCAGTGCGTGCCTTGGGTCACCCGGTGATCGATGCCAACGAAGCGGATGCGTTGGCGCTCTTGCACTGGGTGATGGCACAAAACTCAAACCCCGCTGTTGGCAAGGAGGCGCGCTATGGCTAAAAAACAAATCGCTCAGCCACTGACCCACGGCACGTTGGTGAAGCTGCCCGGTGGACGGGTTGGTGAATGGATCAGCCAAGCAGAAGAAGGCACCCGCTACCGAACCGAGCACTTTCGCTGCATCGACTCCTTGGGCATCTTGCTGCGCAACGGTTCGATCACAACTCAAATGCACGATGCCGGGCAAGACTTCAACCGAGCCTTTGTCTTTGCCCAGATGGGCCTCGCAGGCGCCCCGCCGCTCACCCGTATCCCCGGTGGCCAGTGGACGGACAGCATGACCGAGCGGGTGGTCTGGGCGCGAAAGCGCATGCATGAGGCGCTCGACGCTGTGGGCGGGATCAGAAGCCCCGGTGGTTGCGCCGTTTGGCATGTGGCAGGCCTGGGTCGAAGCGTGAAAGAGTGGTCAGCGGTTGAGGGGTGGAATGGCCGAACACTCAATCAGTACGAAGCCAAAGGCATCCTGGTCGGTGCGCTCGCGGTGCTGGCGGCGCACTATGGCTACAAAACCGCACAATAAATATCAGCGGGTGATATACTGTGCGTGTGAATGAACACCAAATCCGAACGCTGCTCGACCTCCATGACCAGATCATTGATCAGGAGGATGGCTATTGGATCAAGATCGAAGCCTGGGAGGTTAAACCCAGCAAAGACGTTCCACACGGCATCAGATATACGCTGACTTTGCATGCGCCCAGTGGCAAGCGAATCTTAGGTTATGACAACGCGCACGCAGTCAAAACCAAGGGAAACAAATTCTCCGGGCAGCGTTTGCCGTTTGATCACAAGCACAGGCACGTCGCCGACAAGGGAGTGCCTTATGAATTCAAGGATGCACATCAGTTGCTGTCAGACTTTTTTACCGAGGTCGATTCGGTACTGAAAGAAGTGAGGTCAAAATGAAAGTCATCAAAATCGGCATTGCGCCGCAAGAGAAGATCCGTGAGCGGATGTTGGCAATCGCCAAAGGTGAGATCAAGCCCAAGGCTTCTGACCCGAAGGTATGGTTTACATCCATGAGATCGTTGTCCCAGGTCTTGAGCGATGAAAACCGTGCATTGCTAGATGTCATCCGTACCTCTCGACCAGCGTCCATCAGTGAATTGGCTGACATCACGGGACGCAAGCAGGGCAACCTGTCGCGAACTCTCAAAACCATGTCTCGCTATGGACTGGTGAAGATGGAGAAGAATGACCGTTCGGTCCGCCCGATTGCGCAGGCAAAGCGCTATCAAATCATGGTGTAAGGCGAATTTAAAAATCAGCTTGACGCGGTATATATCGAAGAGGTACCATTCAGCTAATCGCTCAAATCACGCCCACCTAATTTTCTTGGTGGGCGTTTTGTTTTCTGCCCTTCAAACCCGCCCCATGTAATGCGAGGCGGGTTTTTCATTTCAAGCCTTCATGAACCCCATCAAACTCGAATACCGCTCGGTCGATTCGCTGATCCCCTATGCCCGCAATGCTAAGCAGCATTCCGACGCTCAAGTGGCGCAGATCGCCGCCAGCATTCGTGAGTTCGGCTGGGGCGCCCCCATCCTGATTGATGGCGCAAATAACGTCATTGCCGGCCATGGCAGGCTGCTTGCTGCGCGAAAACTCGGTCTTGCCGAGGTTCCCGTGGTGCCCTTGGAGCACCTTAACGACACCCAGCGACGCGCCCTGATCCTGGCCGACAACAAAATTGGCGAGAACGCCTCGTGGGAAGACGAACTGCTGGGCATCGAGTTGTCCGAGTTGAAGGACGCTGGCTTTGACCTTGAGCTGACTGGCTTTTCCCCTAAGGAGTGGGAGGCGCTTATTGCCGGCGAAGAGCAGACCCAAGACGGCTTGACCGATGAGGATGCCGTACCTGAGATCACCGAGACCCCGGTTTCCAAGCCAGGTGACGTCTGGGTGCTTGGCGAGCACAAGTTGCTTTGCGGCGATGCCACTAAGGCCCGTGACTATCAAGCCCTACTCGGCGAGGAGTTGGTGGACATGACCTTCACCGACCCGCCCTACAACGTCAACTATGCCAATACCGCCAAGGACAAGATGCGGGGCAAAAACCGCCCCATCATGAACGACAACCTGGGCGAAGGGTTCGGCAGCTTCTTGTTCGATGCCTGTGACAACATCCTCGCTCGCACCAAAGGTGCGGTGTACATCGCTATGTCATCGAGCGAACTCGATACCCTACAAGGCGCCTTTCGGGCTGCTGGCGGCAAGTGGTCCACCTTCATCATCTGGGTTAAGAATACCTTCACGCTTGGACGGGCCGATTACCAGCGGCAGTATGAGCCGATCCTTTACGGCTGGAAAGATGGCACCGATCACTACTGGTGCGGGGCACGCGATCAGGGTGATGTGTGGCACGTCAACAAGCCACAGAAAAACGATCTGCACCCGACCATGAAGCCGGTGGAACTGGTTGAGCGTGCGGTTCGAAACAGCAG